>FPHG01000033.1_pt1 | contig 31482 bp, 37 predicted proteins | sample 1057261 | NCBI WGS metagenome assembly FPHG01 (sample SAMEA4473298, study PRJEB15554) | hydrothermal vent metagenome | biome: marine basaltic hydrothermal vent biome; feature: marine hydrothermal vent; material: water | place: Pacific Ocean | collected 2011-06-14/2011-07-23 | depth 1709 m
AAATCAGTTACAACGGATGTTGGATAGTAAGCGACTTAAAAAAGTAGATGAGATAGATGCTATTAAACATAGTATGATAGCAATGCAAAAACGACTTGATGAGTTAGAAAATGACAAAAATAAATAATGAGCATTTAGAACAGTATGCTAAAGAGCATTATGAACAGCTCAAAGGGAAGTTAAAAGATTTTCCAAAAGATTGCAAATACTCTTTAGAAGAGGTCATTACAGCAAAGCCTGAAAAGTTAGATGAAATAGCAGAGTGGGGTAAAGATAAAGATAAAGTTGAAGATTATAAGTTTATAATAAAAAAATATGAAAACTTCACAACAAAAAAGAAAGAATATAATGCTTATAATTTAGCAAAAAAGTTAAATGTAAATGTTTGCCCTTATTGTAATATTAACTCGACTTATACGGTTATAAAAAAAGATGATAAAAAAATAACACGACCAGAGTTTGACCACTTTTATGACAAAGCTACTAATCCTATATTGGCACTCTCTTTTTACAATCTTATTCCCTCTTGTCATACTTGTAACTCTACTTTAAAAGGAAGTGAAGAGTTCTCTATGAAAAGTCATTTAAACCCATATAGTGATAATTTTGATGAAGTTGCTAAATTTAGTTTGAAAATTAAAAATAGTAAGTTTTATCACTCGCTAGACGGTTTTGAAGTGAAATTAGAAACAGAAGATAAGAGAGCTAAAAATAATATAAAAAGTTTTGAGCTTGATACACTTTACCAAAACCACAAAGACATAGTATTAGAACTACTCATTAAAAAAGCTTATTATCCACAAAGCTACATAGAAGAACTTTCACGATTTGGATTTAGTCAAGATGAGATTTATCGGTATCTATTTTCTAATTATAATCAAGATGAAGATTTACACAAGCGACCACTTTCAAAACTAATCAAAGATATATCATCTGAATTGGGATTGATATAATCACAAAAAAATATTATGGTATAATCTTAAAAAAATAACATTAAGAAAATTATGAAATATGCTTGTATAGATGTAGGATTAAAACGAATTGGTTTGGCATTATGCCTTGATGAGAAAATTGTGATGCCTCAAGTTGCGATTTTAAGAAAGAATAGGAAACAGGCTTCAAATGAAGTAAAACAATTTATTATTAAGTGGAAAATAGAAACGCTAATTGTTGGACTTCCTAAAGATGGTTCTAGCTCGGAAGAGATGGAGAGGAGAATTAAACATTTTGTATCTCTTATTGATGCTGATATACCAATTATTTATCAAGATGAACAAGGAAGTAGTTTTGAAGCAAAAGAGATAATGAAAGGTGAGATTAAATACAAAAGAGATGGGAGACTAGACTCAATAGCCTCCAAAATTATACTAGAGAGATTTTTAGATAGAGTCAAGTAAATCTTTTATTCTATTTGATGCTGTTTTCCAGTTTAGATTTTTAGAATATAACTTAAAAGATGAAATTGATAGCTCTTGATATTTCTCTTTTGATGAAAGAATATCTTCTATATAATCACAATATAAATCAGCTCCATCATTTAAATCAAATGTTTTACCATTTATATTATCTTCAATAACTGTTGGTATCCCACCTACTTTTCTTGATATAGATGGAAGACCAAATGAACTAGCTTCTGCAAATACCATTGCAGCACACTCTGCCTTAGATGGAACTATTAAAAAATGTGATTTCATCATTAGATTATCTAAAAGTTTTTTTCCGTCAGCTGAACCTTTAGATACAAATCCATAAACAGTTACATAATCAGGAAGCTCTATATCGAGATTTACTCCTACAATATGTAATTCTGTTTTAATACCTCTTTTTGTTAACTCTTCTGCCACAGAAAGAGCCATATCCCCACCTTTTCTATCCCAATCAACACCACTAAAGAATAAAATACATTTATCTAAATCTTTAGCCTTTACAATATTTTCTATATCTGATAAATTTCTATTACTATCTATATTCGCTCCAAAAGGAACTAATTTAACTCTATCCTCATCAACTGTATAATACTTTAAAGCACTATCTCTTGCCCAATCAGAAGAGTATAAAGAGTATCTTGATTTTGTTAATGCTAATTGTTCCATTATATGACCATCTCTTATAGTTTCGTCACACATATTAGAAAATTCTGGATAAAAATCTTTTATTCCATCAAATGTAGCATCTGTCCAAAAAATCATAGGCTTTTTATTATCTAAATATGCTAGAGGTATAGAACTGGGTGAAAATATTACATCATAATGAATTTTAGATAATTTTTCTTCTAAATCTTTTGCATAAAAATTAAGATATTTAGGGTCTCTATCTTTCAAATACTTTTTAGATATTAATCTATATAATAATCCTTTTACTTTAAATAAAATATCATATTTAGGTTTATCTAATATAACCTGCTCTATCTCATATCCTGTATCTTTAAGTGCTTGAAACATATAGTATCCAGTACCCGACCACGAATGTATGTCAGATGAGTTATATGTTGTAACATAGGCTACTTTCATTTTTAAATATTCCTTTTTCTTTAATTAAGTAATCTTATTAATTTTATCTTGAATCATATCTTGATTATCTTTAAAACTTTTTTGTATTTTATTTATATGTCTAAACTTGGTGAAAAGTTCATAAAGAAATATTAGACCTAAGAGACTTAAAATAATTATGAAGAATCCTTTTGTAATAAATTGATTAATATATGAAAATATATCTTCTTCAGAATTGTCTTTTTCTCTATTATCTTCTTCTATATTATTTTTATTAACGGCTAACTTATTTGAAGGTGAAACGATAAATATATCATTAAAAGTTGGTTTTAATAGAAGCATTAATGATTTAATCTTCTTGTTATTATCTATTTTTGATATTAAAATTACAAAATTATCTCCAAATTTCTCTGTTGTATATTCTATATTTTCTAGCTCTTTATTATTAGATAATAATTTCTTAAATGTTTTTAGATTTTTATCTAAAATAGCTTTCTCTTTTGTTGCACCAAATACTACTGTTTCAGCATTAACCGTAGAGAATAATAGGAGTAAGAGTAAAAATTTTAAAATTTTCATTCTTCTTCCATATATTTTCTAATAGTATCAAGTAAATCATTCAACTCTTTTTTATAAGAGTCTACAAATTTTGGAATTAAATGTACATTATTATATAAAAATTGTTTATGCATAGTGTCTACTAATTCAAACATTTTATATGCACCAATTGTACTAGTAAGCCCTTTCATATCTAAACATAGCCTCTTAACATGCTCATATCTACTCTCGCTTACCCATAATGCTAAAGAATCCCCTGAACTCTCATAGGCAGATACAAACTCATCTAAAACTTCTTTATATAGCTCTTCACTACCATTAGAGTGTTTTATACCCTTCTCAACATCGAGACCATCTATACCACTATATTTTTTTGCTTTAGGCTTCAATTTTTTTGGAGAGGGTGAAGCAGTACTATCTTCAATTAAAAACTCTTTTAAAGTGGAATATAAATAACCTATTTTAAGAGGTTTACGAAGGTAACCATTGCTTCCTACTCTAAATATTTTATTAATATCATTATCTAGTGCCAAAGAGGTTAGTGAAATAATAGGAATATTATCAAATTTTGATTGGTTTCTTATCTTTGTTATGGTCTCATATCCATCCATAATAGGCATACTAATATCCATTAAAATTAAATCATATTTATTATTAGCATCTAAATACTCTAATGCTTCTTCTCCATGATTTGCTATTGTAATGTTAATTCCCACTTTGGTTAAAATACTATACATAACTTTTTGGTCGATAATATTATCTTCTACAATTAAGATATTCCGACCTTTGAAATTAATAAAATTATTTGTAGATATATTATCCATTTCAACTAGATTATCAGGCGTTATCACTTTTAATTTTTTAGGTAAAAGGTTATCTATTGAAGTATCATCATCATTAAATAGACTTATGAGCAATTCATAAATTCTCTCTTGATTAATAGGCTTTTCAATCCAATCATCTATATAATCGTGGGCAATAAATCTTTTTGTTGAAAATACATTGCTTAGATGAACAATTTTTAAGTCATTTTGTTTCCGTATATCTCGAATATTTGCAATATGTGATTTATCTAACTTATTTATATCTACAAGAAGAATATCATAAGAGGCTAAATTTATATTATTAGAGTTGAACTTTTGAGGAGAGACTATATCAACTTTAAAATTAAAGTATTCAAACATCTTTTTAATAGCAAATGCAGAACTCTCATTATGTTCATATATTAAGATTTTTTTATTTTTACTTATATTCTCTGGTAATCTATAATCATCTCTACTATTTTCTACAAGAGTGAATGGAATTGTACAATCAAATATTGTTCCATTTTCATCACTTTTAATAATTTTTAACTCTCCACCCATTAGTAGACTTAACTCTTTTGCTACAAATAATCCTAATCCTTTATACTCATCATTAGATGTATATGTAGGTATAAATAATGTCTCTAATTGTCTATCAGTAATACCTATTCCTGTATCAATTATTGTGAACTTAAGACTATTTCTGGAGTTTAAAGATATATGGAGTTTAACCTCGCCATTCTCTGTATACTCTAAGGCATTTTGCAACACTTCCGTCAATACTTCTGATAAATGTAATGGGTCTCCAATAATTTTTTTTGGAATATCATTATCTATTTCAAAAATAAGTTCAATATTACTTCCCTCGAAACGATGACTCAATAGACCTAATACTCCATTAAGTACATTATTTAAATTGAACTCTTCTTTAATGATTTTAATTCTCTTAGCTTTAATTCTTAAAAAATGAATCATTACTCGTGTTGTTGAGAATAATTTTTTTTCAATTATACCTTTTGCTGAAGATTTTTCTGTCTCTTTAGAAGAGCCTCCTTTGTAGCCTATATTCTTTTTACTAAGAGAATATATATTCTCTCCGATATTTGCAAGAAAACCCTCTATTTTCTTCTGTTTATCTTGCATTAATTGATGACGAATTAATATCTTTTTGATTTGTACAGAAGATGAAAACAGTGCTAAAATACCAACTATTGCTAAAGAGAATATAGCAAACCATAGTAACTGTTCATCAGTATTAACTTTTGTGTTTCTATTTTCAGTAGTTTTATATCTATTATTTATAATTTTATCTTGCAAAATAAAAGCATTAGGAAATATATTTTTTAGTTCTAAATATAACTCTATCGCAACTTCTGGAGTTAAGATATTATCTATTTTGATTATATGTTTAGAATATACTGTTTCTGTGGATACAGAAAACATCTTTTTATCTCTTAACTCTTTTAAATGAGGTTTAGATTTTATAAATTTCTCACATAATTTTAAATCTTTATTTATCTTAGATTGAGTCATATCTTGTGATAAAATGATACTATCAGATGCTATAAGATTGTTAATTAAAAGCCAATTTAAAATTAATGTGGTACTGAAATACCAAAATATTTTTTTCATTATTATCCCTAATTTAAAATCTATATTTAGTATATCTAAAAAAATTAATTATATCTTGAATTAATATATATAAAGAAATATCAGATATTTATCTATTATTAGCTAGAATAGGTTAATAAATTTTAAAGGATTAGTTATGATAAAAAAAGTTGTGCTTAGTACATTAGTGACTGTTTCAATTTTTGCAAATACCCAAACAATAAAGTCAATAGATGTTAATAAAACTGTACAAGATTACATAAGTGCAGTCAAAAATAATGGTCTTAAAGATGGTGGTTGGATAATTAAAGATAGAAAGATAGGCGAGAGAGGAGAGAGTTTTATATCTTATTTATCTAAGGATAAAAATGATAAAGATAACTATAAAGAGCTAATTGGTGCTACATTTCAAAATGATATAAATTACACAAAAGATAGTTATAAGGGAGTCTCTACTCTTATTGATTTTCCTGTTAAAGATTTAGATAAAAATGAGACTCAATTAGTTAATGATATTATTAAAAATAAATTGATAGTTATAAATAGTGACTATTCATCAACAAATCATAAATATAATATCTCACTAAAAGATATTAATAGAACTTTAAATAATACAAAAATAAAAACTCAAGGTATTAATTTAACAGGTCTGTATGATATAAATAATCCAATGACTAATCACTCACAAATATCTATTAAAAATATTGATATTTTACCTTTAGGAAAAAAAGTTTTAGGAGAATATTTAAATTTAGAAAATCTAATAATAGAGAGTCAATCTGAAAAGAAAGATAAGATTATAAACTTAGAATATAAAATTTCTATGAATATGTTAGATTCAAATATCTCAAACAAACACTCTCTAGTTGATAAATTAAATTTACATATAAAAATTGCAAATTTAGATGCTAAAGTTTACGAAGAGTTGGAAGAGTTAAGCTCAAAAAATCCTTCATTAATTAGTGATAAAGAGATAGATAGATTAATTTCTAAATTAATTTCAAGCAAAGGGCTTTTTATCGAAATAGTTGATTTCAGTGTAAATAATATTATTGATGATAAAAAGGTTATGGGTTCAACAAAAATAACAGCTAAGGTATCTTTAGATGATATAAAAAATAATGCAAAATTTATTGCTTCAAATCCTATGATGGCATTATCATTTTTAAATTTAGAGACAAGAATAGAGTTATCTCAAGAGATGATAAATACAATTATGAGAGACCCAAGAGCAATGATGTTAGCTATACTTCCACCTAAAAAAGAGAATAATAAAACTATATATGTTATTAAATATTCAAAAGGAAAGCTAAATATTAATGGACAAAAACTATGATAGAGTATAAAGTGATAGTTTATCAAGAGGGAATGTTAGGTTCTCTCTTTTTAGGTCAATCTAAAGTTAATCCTATAAAATTCTCTGAATTCTTAAATATTAATGCAAAAAAAGGTTGGGAAGTTGTCACAATGGAGAAAGATAATAGAAGAATGTTACTTTTTTTCAAACGAGAAGGATATATAGTTGTAATGAAGAGAGATAAATAATGAATGTTATGAAGATAGCAAGTTCAATATCTGGAATAATAGTTTTACTCTACTCCATTCTACTATTATTTCAAATTTGGGGTAGTGGAATATCAGCTGATATATTTTTCAAAATAACTATCAGTAGTATATTTATAATTATAATATTAATGGGTCTTGCTGTGATGTATCGAGAATATATCGAAGATAAAAATATGAGAGATGATGATTATTTAATGTAGTTTATTTCCTTTTAGAAAAAGTCCTCTTAATTTTTCTAAATTTGTAATTGAATTGGGTAATATAGTTAATTGATTATAAGATAATTTCAGTTGAGTTAAGTTTTTTAAATTGGATATAGAGTTTGGTAATTTTGTTAATTTATTATTCTCTAAATCCAACACCTCTAATTTAGAAAGTTTTCCTATATTTTTAGGTAATCTAGTTAAATTATTATGTGCAAGATTTAAATATACAAGATTTCTAAGTTTTACTATGGAGTATGGAAGTTGATATATTTGATTATCTGAAATATTTAAAATCTCTAAATTACTAAGTTTAGATAACTCTTCTGGAAGTTGAGTTAAATTTTTGTGACTAATATCAAGATTTTTTAAGTTGAGCAGAGCATTTTTATCTGTTGGGAAATTATCTATCTTTTCTCTCTCTGCCCAACTCCACAATATTTGCATCCACAGATACTCTTGACTCTCCTGAATTTCCAATTTCTCTTGAAGAGATATTAACTCTAATTTTAACAACTCTTTAGTTTTTATAAAATAGTCTCCATCTCTATTCTTGTTCTCTATCCTCTTGTATGTCTCATTATTTATAAGATATGTCAACTCTAACTTTAGCTTACCTATTCTTCGTTTTGTTTTTTCTATAATAGATTGGAGAACTTCCCTTTTAATTGGTTTATAAGAATCATTTCTAATTAAACTTCTATTTTCTAAATCTTTTTTAATTTTTTTAACTAAGACTAAATCATTGTGTAGATAAGCATTATTTAACTCTTTAAATATATCATCAGCACTATTTCTCATATTCTCATTTATAATATCGGGATGACATAATTTAATTGCTTCAAAATATGTATCTTTAAGTATAATTTTTTCTACTTTATTAAGAATTGTTTGATTTTGCTCTTCAGCATCTTTTAGAAGATAAGAGAATCTTTTATATGATTCAACAGCATCTTCATAAGCCAAATGTAAACTTGATTGATTATCTAAATTTATATTATTTATCTGTATTCTAAGTATATATTTTTTTATTTTCAATATCTCTTTTACTAAATATCCAAGCTCTTTATAATATAGTTTATTAAAATTATCAATCACATATAAAAGATAATTCTTCTCTTGTGTCAAAGAGTATAACCTATCTTCTAACTCTTTTTTCTCTAACTTTAACCTTTGAACTTCTCTCTCTTCTAATATAATTCTGTCAATCAAAATTGAACTTAAATTAAATTGATTACGGTCGAGTAGTGAGACTAAATGAATAATATTATTATCTAAATCTAACGCTTTTATTTTATCAATTTGCGTTAGAAGCACCTCTTTGTTATCTAAATCAATACTACTTTTAATAAGCTCTAAATATTTAATTATCTCTTCCATTAACATTCCTAATTAACTATATATTCTATAACTTGTAATACGAAGTTTTTGAATCCATATTTTTATCTCTGTACTCAATTTTAACTTATTATTTTTGAGATTAAGCTCTCGTAACTCTTTTAAATTAGTTATCTCAAGTGGTAGTTTAGATAGATTATTATTCTCGAGATTTAAAAATTTTAACTTTGTAAGATGCTTTATCTCTGGGGGTATTAAGACTAACTCATTATGCCATAGATTTAACCAAGTTAGATTTGTTAGTTTCCCTATCTCTGGTGGAAGCTCTCTAATTAAGTTACCTTGAAGAGAGAGGTCTGTTAATTGACTCATCTCTTCTATTTCAGGAGGTAGATATTTTATCTTATTCATAGCTAAACCTAAACGAGTTATCTTTTTTAAAGCTAATAACTCTAATGGAAATTTTACTAATTCATTATTCCACAAATTCAACTCTGTTAAATTAGTTAACTCCGAAAATCTAATTGGTAAATAAGTTAATTTATTTCCCCAAATTGTATGATTTTCTCTCCGTTTACCTTTTATATTTAACTCTTTTAACCTCTTAAGATTACCTATCTCCTCAGGAAGTTCTCTTATTTTATTTGCTCCGATATTCAGATTTACAAGATTTATTAAATTACCTATTTGACTAGGTAAACTTATTAATTGATTTCCTTCTAATAAAAGTTCTTTGAGATGTCCAAGTTGACCTATCTCTTCAGGTAAAACCCTAAGATAATTATTTGATAAATTTAACTTAACTAAATTTGTAAGATTACCTACTTCTGATGGCAACTCATATAATCTATGATTTTCTAAATTTAATTCAGTTAATTTAAATAGATACCCAATCTCTCGAGGAAGATACTCTAATCTATTTCCATGATTAAGATTAAGAACCTTTAAATTCATTAGATTACCAATCTCATTTGGTAATTTCGTTAACTTATTCCCTCCTAAATCAAGTTTGTCTAGTTGAGTTAATTCACCTATATGAGGTGTTAAATATGATATTTTATTAGAATTTACATTTAATACCAAAAGATTTTTTAAATTACCTATATTTGTAGATATTCTATGTAACTCATTATTATTTAAAAGAAGATATTCTAAATTATAGATATTTGTAATTTTTGATGGAAATCGACTAAATCTATTATAACTTAAATCTAATGATTGTAAATTTTTTAAATTCTCAATTTCAATAGGTATTTGAGTTAAACGGTTTGAACTAAGGTTTAATATCTTCAGCTTCGCCATATTACCTATCTCTGGAGGAAGGTCAAATAATTTAGTATTTGAAATATTTAATTCAATTATATTATCTAAATGACCAATTAATGGGGTTAGAGACCTCATCGGAATATGAGATAAATCTAATTTTTTAAGCTCTAAAAGAGCTTTTTTATTCCTTGGTAAACCTTGTGAAGATGCTCCATATTTATCACAATCTCCATTCTCGCAAGTTAAGTGTGGAATGTTATTATCATCAGCCCAGTCAAATAGTGCTTCTATCCACTCATCATTAGGCGAAAAATGTCTATTATTTAAAATTTTGTCTGTTATATCAAGAAGTGCTTGTGTATGCATTAAAACAGAAAAATCATCTTGTTTAATAGTTGGATTTCCACTCACAACAAACCTCCTTATTTATATAATATAATATAATGTAACTCTAATAATTATACCATCATATATAAAAAACTACTTGAATAGAAAGTCATTCTAAAATAATTCTGATTTTAAACCATAAAAAGAACTTTTAAGAGAAGTTACTACTTTTCCTTCAAATTTCTCTATTATGGAATCTATTTTATCTTTCTTTTTCCATATCTCTTTATCAATTTTTGAGAGTTTTTTCAGTTCTAGTTTTGCATCTCTTTTAACTCCTATTGCATCAATTAGTCCAACCTCTAAAGCTTTTTTAGCAGAGAATATATGAGCATTTGCAAATCTATTTGAATCATTAATATCAAGTCCTCTTGCCGTAGCTACATCTGATACAAAAAGATTATATGTATCAAGTGTCAACTGCTCTAACTCTTCTCTCTCTTCTGGAGTCCACTCTCTTGTTGGAGTACCAGCCTCTTTATATAAGCCCTGCTTTACTATTTGTGGTTTTATACCTATCGTATCAAGTAGTTTTTGAATATTAGCACTCTCCATAATAACACCAATTGAACCAATAATCGACCCTGCATTTGCTATTATTTTAGTTGAGTATATCGACGCATAATAACTTCCACTAGCCATAGTTCCACTAGCATAAGCTACCACAGGTTTATGCTTTTTTAACTCTTTAATTGCATAAGAAATTTCAATAGAGGGAGGAACACTACCACCTCCAGAATTTACATTAAATAGTACGCCTTTTATATTTTTATTGTTTTGTGCCTCTTCAATCTGCTGAATAATTACATCACTATTCATAATTACACCTGATAATTTAATCTCTTGTAAATTTGCAGGATTTTCTGTATCTGAAGATGGCATTAATAATACAACAACTATTAATAAAAACAACATTCCTTTAAAATGTTCACCAATCCACTTAATAATATCACTCAAAACTCTAAACATATCTTTCTCCTCCAATATATAATTTATCTACCTCTTTTGTATGCAAAATTGTTAATAGTGCAATATCCTCTTCTCGTTCTGGTTTTTGAGGCAATTTAATAATAACAAAATCAGAAAAATAATCCTCTTTAATCTCTCCACATTTAACTCCTAAAACTTTACCTGCCACAGTTGTAATTGAATCTATTAACTGCTTAGATAAAAGATTTATATCAGCTTTATGATGAAGCATCAATGCACCTCTTAGCTCATCAAAAATATTTAGAGAAAAATTAGAACTCAATCCATCTGTAGCTGTGGTAAATGGCAAATTTAAATTTATTAGATTTTCAATATTTAATCTATTGCAACCCAATAATCTATTTGACCTTGGACAGTGAGCTACCGAATGACCCTCATCTTGTAACTTTTTTAAATCACTACTATTTGCTTCTGTACAATGTGTAAAATGCGTAGGGTAACCATCAAAAGAAGAGATAAATTCATCAACTGTTGTTATAGCTTTAGATTGATTTAGAAATGAATTAAAAAACTCTTTAAAATCACCCTGAGAATTATCTAACCACTCTCTCTCTGCTTGACTCTCTAAAAAATGAGTAGTTAAAGGGACTCCCTTCTGTTTGGCAAAGGATATAGCCTTTTTTAAAACAATAGGGTGTACAGAGTATGGAGAGTGAATGGCAATTGCTGGTGTTACTAAATTCTCTTTATATAAAGATGATGCTTCAAATCGTTGTAAAAAATCTTGATATAGAGTATCTACCGTTTGTGGATTACTTCCTATTAGTTCATTGAAAAAAACAACTCGATGAGGTGCTTTAACACACGCGTCTAAATCTAAACCCAAGCTACTAATTGCCCCAAAAGTAGTAATCCCACTTTTTAACATATCATCAATAGCACTATTAATAGTAACCTCATCACAACTATTCATAAGCTCATCTCTATATTCAATCACCGAATATAACCACGGAACAAAAGAGCCATATTTTAATTTAGTCTTATTTGCCGAAAACTCTAAATGAGTGTGAGTATTTATAAATCCAGCATATAGAATACTATTCTCTCCACCATCTATTATCTCTACATTTGGATAGTCAGATATTAAATTTTTATATATATCAACTCTCTCTATCTTTTCATTAAATAAAATACCATAATCTTTTTTATACTCACCATTAATATAAATATAATCAGCTTTAGCAATTTTCATCTATTTCCTTCTTCTAAGAATTTATTGTTATAGATACTTTTTTAGGAACAATTTTAAAATCTGTTAAATTCATAAAATCTAAATCGGTACTATTATCTCCTGCACCCAAAGTAAGTATTGGGTTATGCACTTTAATTAAATGCTCTACGGCAAACTTTTTATTAAGAAAATTAGGCAAGATAGCAAAAGAGTTGTCATTTTCATATAGATAAAAATCGTTATATTGATGTATAAATTTTTTTAGAATATCTTTAACCTCATCTAAAATTCCTTTATCATCAAGATTGAATTTATTATAAATACTAATATAAAAGTTATCTATTATTTTAATTACAAGTTTTGCTTGACTAAATTGAAGTGTCTCTAAAAGTAGTATATTTAATTTTTCAATAGATATAATTTTAGAATATAAAAGATTAATCTTATCTTCCCAGACTTTATCTATTTTACCATCAATTAGAATAACTCCACCAAAATTTAAAATTACATATTTTATTCTCTTATCATCTGAAAATATAGTACGATTATATGACTCTATATTTCTCGCCGTAGTAGGAATAAAAGTCATATTTGAATTCATAATAGTATCTATAAAGAGTTTCGTACCCTCATAAAAAAATGAGTTCTCTTCTCCATCTCTATTATATCCTCCAACTATTGTACTTTTTGTAAAATCTGTCTTTCTTCTTGTTTGTATTAAAGTGTCATCTATATCACTAAAAAAAAATATTCTATTTGGCATCTATCACTCCATAATTTTTATATCGACGAATAATAGATTTCGCCCAATTTGAATGTGTACTTTTTTCATACATTCGTCCATTTTCGCTAAAAATAGCTCTATCTTCTTCTATTAATTTTACTGCTACTTTATAATCATCTATGCTAACTCTATAACTCTCTTGAATAATATATGCTTGTTCTGGATGTATACAAGTTTTATTAAAAAGCTGATGCTCTCTGTCCCCCTCTAATTCTCTTAAAAGCGTATTCTCATTTTTAAAACAAGCATTTACTGGAGAAGATACTTCAAATCCATTTGGTTTAAATATATTAATAATTGTAGATAGCACAAGATATAGAGGCATAACCTCGTAAATACTCTTATCACAATCTCTCATCATTCCCAACATACTTAAAATATCCTCTCCACCAATACGAACTACTAATATTTTTTCTTTAAATGGAGTCAACTCTTTAAAAATATCTTGGAGTTTAAGAGTATTAAATACATCTTGAGTCTCTAAAATAGGCATAATATAAAAATGATTCTGTTGTATAAAAATAGATAAATACTCTGCAATATTATCTGTATCAAACTTTGCCAAAGCAAAACCATCAATTCGTTGAATATCTTTAAATTGTAAAATCTCTCTAAAGTTCTTAATATCTCGAGGACGAATAAAAACTTTTAAATCAGTAATCTGAAAATTCTCAACTATCTCTCTTAATCTTCTCATTCCACTTGGCATATCAGATAAAGCAGTAGAGTCCTCAAGACAAATTACAACAGATTTAAGATAAGGATATTTCTCTTTCTTTAAAATCAACTCTAAATTTTTATGCATAATAGGAATATAAAGGGTTGCACCCAATTCATAATAATCTATTTTTCTCATCTATTAATATCTTTAATTACAGCTAATGCCATATATGGTAAATTCCTATCTTCTATTATATCTACACCTTTTTCTTTAGCTAGAAGTATAAGGTGTTGCGTCTCTTTGGCTTTTAAATTTTTAAAAAGTATTAAATGGGGAACTCGTCTTAATAAGACTCTTGTTGTCTCTCCAATACCTGGTTTAATATAATTAATATCTTGAATATTGAATTTCTCTTGAATACTTTTTAAAAAAATATCTATATTTCTATTAAATTCTTTGTCTTTTTGTAATAGAGGTTTTTTATCTAAAGTCAAAGTTTGAATAACTTCCATTATAGCATCAATAAACCAAAGGCTTAAATCACTTTTTGAATACTCTTTATAATATTTGCAACCATGAAAATCACCCTCCTTGATATATTTATCATTAAGAATACTTCTGCTTACAAGCCCTGAAATAGTAGAATTAAGTGCTGACGAAGGAATAAGATAATCATCATTTCCAACTGAAAAATCTGCAACAGATGCAATATCACTTACTACATAAAGCTTATCACTAATAGTAGTTCTATTTTGAATATTAAACTCTTTAATAAAAGTTTTAAGCTCTCTATTAATTACCCCTTTACCTGTCCAACCATCTATAAAGATAAACTCTTCTTGAGGATTGTTTTTGTAAATATGTTTAAGAGCTAACTTATCTATCTCTCTGTCTCTAATAATAGAAATTGAGTAATGGTTAACATCTTTATTAAAAATATCTCGTAATACCCGTTTAAGTAGAACACCAATAGGAGTACCTGCACGAAGCAAAGAGATTAAAACTATATCTTTTTTTAAGCTAATATTATAGGCTAAATTTAAAATATCTCTTGCAAAACGCTCTTTATTTAGCTCAAAAGCTTTATAGAAAACTTCTAAATATGCTTCCGTTGGCTCATACTCTCTACTAATCATCTCTGAATAGTGAGATTTTTTTGATTGTATCAATTTCTCTTTATTTAAAATATCTGTAAATTCTATATCAATAATTTTAACTAAAAATGTCACATCATCTTTAAGATAAGAACCACTAAACATACATAAACACCTCTTGAACATCAAATAATTTCTCTAATTGTATCTTAAGAGTACAATCTTTTGGAGTAGTTGTCGTCTCATAACATATTAAAATTTTATCATACTCTCTATCTATTACATTATATAAAAAATTATCTATATTCTCAAAATAATTATCTTTAAAAGAGATTTTTGAACTGATTGCTCCATCTATATTTACAGGACTTCGTGTAGTTGCTTGAAAATAACTTTCTATACCACTCTCTTCTAAATATTTTGCTAAAAGATATGGAGGATACATAAATTCTGCTGTGCCTAAAACTAATATTTTTTTATCTTTTAATGTTTTTATATCTATAAAGTTTTCAAAATTTAAATTAAGTTTTTCTGTACCATATCGTGCAAAATTATAAGGTATTATATTATCTAAATCTTTTACCTCATTTGGTTCAGAGACAACAGAAGTTTTAAAGAATATATCCTCTTTAGCTCTAAATTCAAATGAACCTTTATAAAGTGATAGATAATCAAATGATTTATACTCTTTTTCTGCCCAATTAAGTATAGTAAGTAGATAATATTTCTCAACTTTTGGTAAAACTTTTTGAAGTTGTTGCACTAAATTATTAGCTGTATTTCCAGTTGATACCTCATCATCAATTAATATAATTCGTTTTATATCTTGAAGTCTTTTTTTTAGATTTTCATCTTTTGGCTCATAAAATATATGACTAGGAGCGTGACAATGCTCTTCGTAAAAAGAGAAAAATATATTTTGAGAGGTTTGAAACCGTGTAGAGTGGATATAAAAACTATCTTTAATATTTGCCTCTTCAAATACACCTTGCCCTAAAGCTGTGGCAGTTTCAGCAAAACCAATAAAAAGTGTAGGTTCAACTGACTTAGGAATTAAAGAGACTAATTCTTTATAAGTTTTTTTCATCAAAGATGGCTTAGTAGGCAAATGCTTTCCTAAGACCTTACTTACAAATAAAAAACCTCTTTTCTTATTAATACGAGAACCAAAGCTTACTAAATCATCTAAAGCTTGATTCTGTTCAATTTCTAAAACACCTGTTTTTAAAGCAATTTTCATCTTTTAATGGACTTCTTTCTCTTTTTTATTAGCTAGAATAGAGTGATAAGTAGCAATAGCAATAAAAGATACACCTATCGTTCCTACAATTACCTCATTAATATGTACAAACATTTTTGCAAACATTATTAAAGATAGTGCCAAAATTGCATAATGAGCGCCATGTTCAAGATAACGATACTCTGTAAGTGTTTTCTTCTCTACAAAATAGAGCGTTAGACTTCTTACAAACATTGCACCAATTCCTAAACCTATCATAATAATAAATATATTACTGCTTAATGCAAATGAACCTATTACTCCATCAAAACTAAATGAAGCATCTAATACCTCAAGATATAAAAATCCCATAATACCACTACGAACACCATCTGTACCAAGTAGTTCATCTAAAGATGCTATTAATGAGTGTAAAAATATTCCACCAAAATATGCTAAAGCAATCCCTGAACTAGATGTTAAATAAACTAAAATTAAACCAATAGGGATAGCAACTATCATATCAATATTATCAATATTTCCTGCTTTATGAAGTAATTTACTCCCCTCAATAATTTTAATCCACTTCTCTTCTCTCTCTACATCAAATATAAAATCAAGAAATACCATTAATAAAAAAGAACCACCAAATGCATATATAAGTGTCTCAACAGATTCTAAAGTAGATTGATACTCATCTGGATTATTTAATGCAAGGTTAAAAGTTTCAATTACACCTAAATTACCTGCAACAGCAACAATAACGATAGGAAAAATAAAACGCATTCCAAATACAGCAAAAGGAATACCCCAAGTAATAAATCGTTTCTGCCATTTTGGCTCCATTGTCTCTAATATTTTAGCATTAACTACGGCATTATCAAAAGATAGTGAGACCTCTAAAATTGCCAAAAGAGCTGTAATATATAGTCCATACCAACTTCCTAAATAAAAAGCAATGACTAAACCAATAATAGCCACAACAATAGAAGAGTAAAAGTGTTTCATTATTTAATAGCACTCAATATTTTGTTTTGCATTTCAATTTCACTTTGGTCTAAATTCCCATCACTCTGTGCAATATGTGCAATTAATGCTTCTATCATTGGAGGATATTCTGGATAAGCTTTCATCTTAGTTAATTCAGAAAGAAGTTTAGCTTCCATTATTATCCATTTAGTTTGACTATCTACTACTTTTGACATCTCTTCAATATGAAACTCATAAAGCTCTATCGCCTCTGTTGTAAGCTCTAAATCATTAATCTCATCAATATCCTTAATTAAATCTAAAGATGCAATAATCTCTTCTGTCTCTGCTTTTTTATCTGCCATTGTCATTAGTGCCATACTTAAAACTAATGAATTAACAAACTTCTTCTCTTTAGAAAAACTCTCTGGAGTATATTGTCTAAATTTTTTACCTGCTTCACCATAAAGCTCACTAGTTTTACTTTTTATCTTATCCCAATCTAACATATTTTTCCTTATTTAATTTTCAAAAAATTTATCTACAAAGCCTTGAAGTCCAGAATTAAATCCTGTTCCTACAGCTTTAAATCTCCAACTTCCACTTTTTTTATAAAGTCGTCCAAACTCTATTGCAATTTCTGTTGAAAAGTCCTCTTCTAGGTCATATTTCGCAAGTTCTTTATTACTATCTATATCATAAATACGGATAAAAGCATTATTAACTTGTCCAAAATTTTGATTTCTTTGTTGTGCTTCATCTATCGTAACAACAAATACCAACTCTTCTATATTATTATCAAGTAGTGAAAGATTAATAGATAAACTCTCATCGTCTCCTTCACCTTCACCCGTACGATTATCTCCATTATGAATAACAGCACCATCAGGAGATTTAAGATTATTGTAAAATACAAAAAACTTTTCATTTGGAATTTTACCACTGTTATTTATCATAAAAACTGATGCATCTAAATCAAATTCTGCACCTGTATCACTCTGATTAGTATCCCAACCTAAACCAATTCCTACATTTTTTAAACTTGGTGCTTCTTTAGATAAATCTATTCGACCACCTTTACTTAAACTTATTCCCATAAAAATTCCTTTAATTGATATATTATAAACTTGAGATTTACAAACCTATAATAAAGATAGCCAAGTTAGCTATCTTTAGGTAATTATAAATATTTTTCTTGTACTGTTTGAAGAGTTTGTTTTAACTTTTTATCTTTTGTGGGTTCACCAATTGCAGAGAATTTCCATTCACCATTTCTTCTATATAATTTACCAAGAATCATTGAAACAAAACCAGCAAATTGAGCATCACTTGCAACATTATAAGTAGCTACAACTTCATTTACACGACTAGGTGTACCTTCATAAAGTCTAATTGATGCAAATGGAATTGTTGCAAAATCTTGACCTTGAAATGAGTTAAGTACAAATACAACATTATCAATATTTGATGGAATTTGTGAAAGATTAATTTGAATAACTTCATTATCTAATCCATCATCACCATCTATATCACCAGTTGTATCATCTCCAGAATGAGAAATACCTGCTGATTGTAGTTGACCAAAATAGACTACTTCTATCATATTCTTATTATTATCAAATATACCTGCTGATAAATCTAAATCAACAGCTTTTTTCTTTTTACCACCAAAAAGACCTTTTGTCTCAATTGCACCCCAATTTGCACCAACACAAAAAGAATTTAAATCACTTCCATTCTCTTTTTTAAGGCTTATTTTTTGACCTTTTGCTAAATTAATTGCCATTATATACTTACTCCGTAAGTTTTACAAAATCCTGCTAAACCCTCATTAAAACCAGCACCAACTGCTTTGAAGTTCCAACCACCATTTTTTCTATAAAGTTCACCAAAATTAATAGCAGTTTCACTTGAATAATCTTCATCAAGCTCATATTTTGCAATTTCTGTACCACCATCTTGATTAAGAATTCTAATAAATGAATTATTTACTTGTCCAAAATTTTGACCTCTACTATCAGCTTCATCAATAGTTACTGTAAAAACGATTTTATCTACTTCAGGAGCTATTTTAGATAAATCAATCTCAATTGATTCATCATCGCCATCACCCTCACCTGTTCTATTATCACCTTGATGTACAACTGCACCATCTGGAGAAGTTGTATTATTATAAAAAATGAAATGTTCATCACTTACAACTTTACCATCTGCACCTAATAAAAATAGTGATGCATCTAAATCAAATTGAGTACCTGTATCTGTTGCATTTGCGTCCCAACCTAAACCTACTTTAATATTTTTTAATCCTGGAGCTTCTTTACTTAGTGAAACTCGCCCACCTTTACTTAAACTTATTGCCATATAAAATCCTTTTAATTTTTAAATTTATTAACAAGCTAACTATACAAAAGATTAGTTAATACAAAATTAATTTAAATATAATTTATCACCTATATTTAAAAAAATTATATTCTCATCTTTACCTATTTCTCGCAAAATAGCCTCTGGTTCACCTAAAGGTTCGTCACTTAAATCAAATGTTCCAAAGTGCATAGGAATAAACTCTTTAGCTTTTAAATCTTTAAATGCTTGTAGTGCCTCTTCAGGATTCATATGGTTATTTTTCATAAAATATCGTGGTTCATAAGCACCTATTGGAAGAATTGCTATATCAATATCAAAAAGTTCCGAAATATCTTTAAAGTGAGAAGAGTAAGCAGTATCTCCTGCAAAGTATATAGTTTTATTTTTTGTTTTAATAAGATAACTTCCCCATAATACTTTATCCACATCAAAAGCTGTTCTTCTATACCAATGATATGATGGCAGAAAATAAATCTTAAAATCTTCCTTAATAGAATACTCTTGATACCAACCAGCCTCTTCAGTTTTTATAGTGGAGTTCATAGAATTAATCTCTTTTTTCATTCCTAAAGGTATCAATGCAGATGAATTGTCAAACTCTTTTATACTATTTTTATCTAAATGGTCATAATGTCCATGACTTATTAAGATATAATCTGGTTTTATTTTTGTAATATCAATAGGCAACTCGGTTAATCTTCTAATAAATGGAGGAGATGTGAGACAAGGGTCTGTTATTATTTTTTTACCATCTGTTTGAATTAAAAAAGTTGCGTGACCTAACCATACGATAAAATTATCATTTGAATCTAAAATATTTTCATCTTTGATAACTTTTAATTTATAATTATCCCTCTTTTTTTCTAAACTTTGAGGATTTCTTGATAATTTCCACTTAAGAATATCCCCTAATTTTTTACTGCCTGAATGACCATAAATATTTAAGAATCTATTATTTTTATATTTGTTACCAAGATAATCTTTTTTTATAGTTCTCAGGTTTTCATTCTTTAAATATGATATATCTTCCATTAATATTCTATTTTATCTCAATAGATTGAGACGATTTCTCTTTTATATCTTTTTTAGGAATAATTACCTTTAAGATACCATCTTTATACTCTGTTGTTAATTTAGTTGTATCTATATTTTCAGGCAGAGGTATAACCTTCTCAAATTTCCCATAAAATATCTCTTTTCTTATATAAGTTTGATTTGAATCATCTTTAGAACTATTTTTCTCCCCTTTCAATTTAAGTCTATTTCCATCTTCTATTGATAAATCTAAATCAGCCTTATTCATTCCTGCTAAATCAAATGTAATAATAAATTGATTCTTTGCCTCTTCAATATTAAACTTTGGATAGTCAAAATTATGAATATTATTAAATTCGTGATTAACACGAGATTTTATCATTGAATTAAAATAACCATTCATTCTATCAAACTCACTGTCCATAGTATTAGATATGAACATACCAGCATTTAGTGTAGAAAAAATTGATGTTGTAACTAATCCTAAAATTGCTTTTTTCATAAAAAATCCTTAAAATTATTATATTAGGTTTTATAACCCATATATATAATATAATAATAATACGAAAATATAAATATTTATATTTTCGTAATTCTTATAATTAAAATTAATCTAAGCATTTTTGTTTTTTGTATCAACCTAGGAAATCAGATATAACTCTAACTCTCTTTCATAGAATTCCAATCTACTCTGTAGACTCTCAATCTCACTACTACTAATCATATCATCTCTATCTAAATCAATAATTGTAAAAGATAGATTTGGTTCATCATTATACTCCTTAGATATTTGTTTGATTGTATCAAGTGAGCCTTTTGCTTTTTGATTGAAAATTTTTTGAGGGACTACTCTAGCTTCATTCTCTTCTCTAATTTGAGTTAGTTTCTTACAATCGTTATAATTTCTATATATAAAATATATCTCTATCGTATAATCTCTTTTTAATGCCCTTTTAATATTTTTATCTGCTACGCTAAAGTTTGCTAGGTTAGTGTCTAATATAAATGAATAGTTGTATTTAAAGGAGTTATCTAAGAGATATTCAACAGTTTTAATAGATGCTTTTTGAAATAGATTTGCATTTGTGCCACTATAATATGGGAATAATTTTCTTATCTCGTCTGTATCAATTACATTAAGATTATATCTTCTATTTAGAGATTTTACAAATTCACTTTTACCTGCTCCACTTGCTCCTGCACTTAGGTATAGCTTTTTTGTATCATCTTTATTTGATATAAATGTCTCAAAAATTCTTTTTTTATTAGTTTTAAAATACTCTAATGCCTCTTTTTGAATCTCATTTGGTGTTAGATTTAGTGTTTTTTCTAATTCTATTTTGGTATCAAATAATACTTTTAATAATTCATCACTTGGCATTTATAATTCCTTTTTATATTAATAATATCATCATTTTATAAAAATATATGGTCTCCTATAAACCTAAGTTCAATAGAAAATAATGAGTTAAAAAATCTATCTAATCATCTCAAAATAAATAGTGCTACCTCATCAGCTAAAAATAGATTTGGATTTATATATCTATTGTTTTTAAACTCTAACTTATGCTCATTAACTAAAAAATCTGCATTTTCTTGCATTTTCTTATCTAAAATATTTTTCTCTATTCCTATATTGCTTCTTAATCCTAAAAATATCTTCTCTGTTAATATCTCATCTTTAGTTAAAATTTCCTCTTTTATATTCAACGGATTTTTAATATATTTCTCTATATCTGTTTCAGGATAATATCGTCTATCTTTTAAGAAACCAACTGCTCCTGCTCCTGCTCCTATGTAGTTATTTAGTTTCCAATATCCTTTATTATGTCTACTTTGATATGTTCCAAAATTTGAAATTTCATACTGGGTAAATCCTCTTTTTATAATTTCATTTGAGACAAATATTGCTAAGTTGTCATCTTCTTGTTTCACCTCTGGAGTCTTGTAAAATTTTGTTTTCGGCTCTATGGTTAACTCATAAGCTGATATATGGTCTATTGGTAGAGTAAATGCTCTATCTATATCATCTCTTAATAACTCTTCAGTATCTCCTTGATAATTATATATTAGGTCTAAAGATATATGTTTAAACCCTAAAGATTTTGCATTTATTATTGCCTCTTCTGCCTCTTCTGGAGAGTGAACTCTATTTAAATCTTTTAACTTATTTTTATTAAAACTTTGAACTCCAAAACTAATTCTATTTACACCTAACTCTTTCATTCCAGATAACCACTCTTTTTTTGAAGAATTTGGATTAGCTTCAGTTGTAATCTCTGCATTACTCTTTAAATATGGATAGAGAAGTTCAAAGATAGGTCTATATAGAGTTGGGATAATGGTAGATGGTGTTCCTCCACCTATAAATAGAGTATCTATACTATTCTCTTTAATATCAAATCGTTCTATTTCAAAAATAAGTTGCTGATATAAAGATAACATATATGATTTTCTAGTATCAAATTTATCAGTATATGAATTAAAACTGCAATAGTGACATTTAGAATCACAATAGGGTATATGTATATAACAAAGCATTTAGGTCTCATTTCAAATGGTTATAACACCATTTTAGATAGAATTATGCCAAAATAATACCATATAAAGAGTAATAAATGTTAAAAGAGACGGAATATCGCCCAAATGTATCTGCGGTAATTCTCTCTTCAAAGTATCCAGAGAAGTGTGAATTTTTTATTGCTCATAGAAGTGATATAAAAAATGCTTGGCAATTTCCACAAGGTGGGATTGATGATGGAGAGACTCCTAAAGAGGCTTTATTTAGAGAGTTAAAAGAGGAGATAGGGTATAACGATATAGAGATTATTGCTGAATTTCCAGAGTGGATTTCTTATGAATTTCCAAATGTGATTTCAAAAAAAATGTATCCATTCAAGGGACAGAGGCAGAAGTATTTTCTTGTCCGTCTCAAAGAGGATATATATATCGATTTAAATACTCATACTACACCTGAATTTGAAGAGTATGAATTTGTAGCATATCAAGATTTGTTTAAGAAAGTAACATTTTTTAAACGGAATATTTATCGAAAGGTAATAGATTATTTTAGAAAAGAAGGATTTATTTAAATGTTAATCGTACAAAAGTATGGTGGAACTAGCGTAGGAAATTTGGAACGAATAGAGAGTGTTGCAAATCGTGTAGCTAAATCAAAAAGAGATGGAAATAGATTGGTAGTTGTGGTCTCTGCAATGAGTGGAGAGACTAACAAATTAGTTGAATATGCAAATTATTTTAGTAAAAATCCTTCAAAAGCAGAGATGGATATGTTGTTAAGTTCTGGCGAAAGAGTTACAGCCTCTCTTTTAGCTATTGCACTTAATGAGATGGGTATAGATGCTATTGCTATGACAGGCAGACAAGCAGGAATTCAAACAGATAATAACCATACTTATGCAAGAATTGAGTCAATTAATACAACTTCAATGATTAAATCTTTAGATGAGGGAAAAGTTATTATTGTTGCTGGTTTTCAAGGTATATCATCTAATGGAAGAGTATCAACACTTGGAAGAGGTGGTTCAGACCTATCTGCTGTTGCTATTGCTGGAGCTTTAAAAGCAAATGCTTGTGAAATTTATAGTGATGTTGATGGAATTTATACAACAGACCCTAGAATAGAACCAAAAGCTAAAAAGATGAATTTTATATCTTATGATGAGATGTTAGAATTGGCTAGTTTGGGTGCAAAAGTTCTTCAAAGTCGTTCTGTTGAATTAGCTAAGAAGTTAAATGTTAGAATAGTAGCAAAAAGTAGTTTTTCTGATGCAGAAGGTACAGTTATTGAGAAGGAGATAAAAGAGATGGAAGCAGTTTTAGTTAGTGGTATAGCATTAGATAGAGACCAAGCTAGGGTTACGGTAAGAGAGGTTTCAGATAGACCTGGAATTGCTGCTGAAATTTTTACAATGTTAGCTGAAGAGCAAGTTAATGTTGATATGATTATTCAAAATGCAAGTACAGATGGTACAACAAATTTAGGATTTACTGTTAAAGCAAGTGAGATAGAAGATGCTAAAAGGGTAATATCTAATTTTAACCATGATATAGGAAGTATGGACTTTGATGAAAATATCTGTAAAGTATCAGTTGTTGGTGTTGGAATGAAATCTCATTCAGGTGTTGCCGCAAGAGCATTTACTGCTATGGCAGAGAAGGATATTAATATTGAGATGATTAGTACAAGTGAAATTAAAGTTTCGATGATTGTTAATGAAGCAAGTGGAGAATTAGCAGTTCAGACACTTCATCATACTTATGAATTAGATAAATAAAATATAATCACTTATGCAACTTATAAGCCAAGTTATTATTACACATTATCCACAAGAAACTATCTTAAAGTTAGAAAAATTAGTTACAAATGAGAGAGTAATTAAGATAGTTAAAGAGGAAAGTTTCTTAGTTGATGATGTAAAAATAGCAATTGAAAAGGCTTATCTAACCTCATCTGTTCCTGTTGTGATTATATTATCTGCAAAAGAGTTCTCTAAAATTATTCAAAATAGATTATTAAAAATAATTGAAGAGCCTCCAGAGGGTATTATATTTATACTAATAACTCATTCTAAATCTACAATTCTGCCAACAATTCGTTCGAGAATACCAATAATTACTCTAAAAGAGACTATTCAAGATGAAGAGTTTGAAATTGATATGAGAGCATTAAATTTAGAAATAGTTTACGAATTTATTAAAAAATATAAGAGAGTAAATATGCAAGATGCTAAAGTATTAGTTGAAAAAATATCAATAGAAGCGATAAAAAGTAATAGTTTTGATTTAGATTTCAATACTTTAAAGCTATTTGATAACGCATATAGAGTTCTTAATGTTGGCTCATCAACTCAATTTGTATTAATGACACTTCTTATAAAGCTTTTAGCAAAAAAAATAAGATAATTATAATTAAACTCGTTTTATTTATCTATTTTCTGTATTATATTGATAAAACAAAAAAGGATTGATGAATGTGTATATTTTGCAAAATTGTAAGTGGGGAACTTCCTAATAATAGTGTAGCTGAAAATGAAGATTTTATGGCATTTCACGATTTATATCCTAAAGCTCCCATTCATATTTTAGTTATCCCAAAAAAACATTTTAATTGTTTCCAAGATACTCCTCCAGAAGTAATGTCAGGTCTTACAAAATTTATTCAAGAAGTAGCAATTAAAGTTGGTGTTGATACGAGTGGATATAGATTAATAACAAATAATGGAAAAGATGGAGCCCAAGAGATAGAGCATTTACATTTTCATATATTAGGTGGTGGAAAATTACAATGGAACCATCAACAAGCAGATACACATAAAAGTATTTAATGATGAAATTTAATTATAAATTATTACTGCCACTAATCGCTATCATATTTATATCTTTTACAACTTCAATCGTTGCACAGAGTGAAGCTGAAAAATTAAAACAGGTAGATAAAGATGAAAAAGCTATGATAGATATGTTTAATGAAGAGTGTGGAAATACAAAATGTGATAAGAATGCTACAAAATAAGTATAATTAAAATTACTATATTTTTGTTTTTCGGATAGAGTTAAGCTAAATCATCTATATAAGAAACTTTTTGGAGAAAATCCATCAATAACTTTACAAAAAGCAAAAGAGAGTAATAAATTAATGCAAGATAGTTGTGCTGATAGAAAAGAGGAAATTAGATAGTGATTTATTTGTTGTTAAAAAATGAAAATAGATAAAATTATCACTTTAATAATATTATTATCTACTTTACTTTTTAGTTTAAGTTTTAGTAGTTCAAAAAAAAAGTTATTAAAAAAAGTCTACTATGACAATAAATTAACTTTCTATTGTCAAAATCCTTATAAAATAAAAAAGATAAAAAATAAAGAAAAAACTCTTATTATTCAAAACAGTAATAAATATACCCCACGAAATAAAATTACAAAAAATGGAAAAATTAACATTCGAGCCAAAAGAGTGGAGTGGGAGCATATAGTACCTGCTGAAAACTTTGGTAGACATCTCTTGTGTTGGAGAGAAGGAGATTATAAGTGTGTTACTAAAAAAGGTAAACACTTCAGAGGTCGTAGATGTTGTAAAAAGGTATCTTCAATATTTAGAGAAATGGAATCTGATATGATGAATTTAGTTCCTGCAATAGGAGAAATTAACGCAGATAGAAAGAATTTTAGATATATGGATACAAAGAAAAACTTAAAAAATCAATATGGTGAATGTAAATTTCTAGTAAACTTCAAAGAAAAAAAAGTATGTCCTGCGAATTATACAAAAGGCTTTATTGCACGAACCTATTTTTATTTTACTAAAAAATATAGAATAAATTTATCTAAAAGAGAAAAACGAATGTTTAAAGTATGGGATAAAAGTTATCCACCCACCAAATGGGAACAATTACGCAAAAGTAGGATAGAATCAATTTTAAAAAAGGTCGATTAAAATTACTTTTTAGATAGTATAATACCTATTATTAAAAATGGAGTATAGAATGGATTATTTAGTATGGGGTGGAGACCCTAATATTTTCTCAATAGGTGGAGTTACTGTTAGATGGTATGGTCTTATGTTTGCTTTCTCTTTCTGGATAGGTATGCAAGTTACAGAACAGATATTTAAAAAAGAGGGTAAAAAAGTTACTGATGTTGAGTATCTATTTATTTATGTAATGGTTGGAACAGTTATTGGAGCTAGATTAGGACACTGTTTATTTTATGACCCTTCATATTATTTATCTAATCCTTTGAAAATATTTGCTGTTTGGGAAGGTGGACTAGCTAGTCATGGAGGAGCGATAGGTTTAATTACAGGAGTTTATCTATTTTGTATTAAATATAATTATAATTTTATATGGCTTATAGATAGAATGGTTCTACCATCAATTTTAGCAGGAGCAATTATTCGTATTGGAAATTTCTTCAACTCTGAAATAGTAGGAACTCCGACAGAACAACCTTGGGGAGTTATATTTTTAAAAATAGATATGTTGCCACGACATCCAACTCAATTATACGAATCTTTTAGTTATTTTATTTTATTTGGCATAACTTTATGGATATATACAAAATATTTTAATAAACTTAAAACAGGTTTCTTATTTGGATTTTATCTAATATCTATTTTTAGCGTTAGATTTATGCTTGAATTTGTAAAAGTAAAACAGGCAAATTATGATAATATTTTAGGAATGACCACAGGACAATTTTTAAGTATTCCATTTATTGCTCTTGGAATCTATATGATGTTTTTCTATAAATCTAAAGATGTTTAATAAAAAAACAGTAACTTCCATACATATATTCAGATAGATTTTCTTGTTGTATCTCTATGAGTAGATGCTAGTGGTTAGTCATAAGACAATAATTACATTAAGCATCACCTGACCCCTAAACTCTAAACTTTCAAACTTTTAGGATATTTCTATTTTTATTTCATCTAAATAGATAACCCCTCAACTCCCCCTCTATCCTCTCTTTCAAACTCAAAGGCTCAACTACCCAAATATAAGGCAACCATCTTTTAATAAGCTCCTCCACCTCAAGCTCTTGTGTAACTTGATATGATACAACTAAATTCCCATTATCTTTAGTCTCAACTATTTTTTGACTGCTTAAAAATTGTTTTGATTTAAAATAGTATGCTTTTGAGCTATCTACCTCTAAAACAACTTTAATTAGATGTTTTCTAAACTTTTTTTGATAACGAGAAAACGGTGTTTGAATAAACTCTATAAAGCTCTCTATTTCGAGATTTTTATAAAATGATTTATTACTATCTATTATCTCTTTTATTTTAGAAATTCGATACATAGAAAATGAAAAATGAAGATTATCTACCTCACAAGCTAAATAAAAAACTTCATTTAAAAAGAGTATTTTATATGGTTTTACCTCATATTTTTGAACTCTATCTTTCCCTACATAATCAATCTCAATAACTTTTTGATGATAGATAGAATGTTCCAATCTTTTCATCATCTCATAACTATTTTTATTTTTCTCAAAAGGTTTTGTTTTAAAAAGATAAAGCTTTTTTGTCTCTTTCATCTTGCTCTCTATTATCCTCTTGTCACTCTCATCTATATCAAGACTTCTAAAAAGGTCACTTCGTTGAGCTATATGAAAAGTTTGAATAAGTAGAGATAGATTTCGTTCATCTAAAAACTGATTAAATGCCTCTTTGGTAATTGCTTTATAACACCCTTTCTCTCCACGAATAAGCTCAAATGATTGAGGAAAAGCTTCTTTTACAGAATCTAAGTCTCGCCGTATGGTCTTTTCACTTTTTCCTTTCCATAACTCATCATAACTTAGCATTTCTATGCAGACTTTTTGACCATCATTAAATCGTTTTAAAAGTTCTAGGACTCTAGTTGTTTGGTTTGTCATTTGATACCTTTTCTAAAATAGTTTCTAACATTTTGAACCAAGTAAGTATATTTTCTTTTGTTGGTTTTTTATATATACTTTTTTGTGGTGGGTGTATGGCATCTTTTCTCATTTTTGCTATATCATCTATATCATTATTAAAATCATTAAGCTCTAATCTCTTATATAGTATTTCTAATATTTTAGGTTTAGTATATCTTTTTACTTCAATCTCTCTATTATTATCTATCCATCTACCTGTTTTATCATTGATATAAATATTATTAATCTCTTCAAGTGATTGAAAGATAGATAACATTGCATAAGTATATCTCTTATCCATACCACTATCTAAAATCTCAAATACAGAGGTAACCTCAAATTTAATCTCATTCGATAAATCCAGCTTTAAAATACTGTTTTGAATACACCATATCTCTTTTAAATAACTTTTCTCTAATCCCATATCAACTAAATATGCTAATTTATTCAAATTATCTTTTGTAGAAATATGCTTATCTAATGGATGTTCTTTTTTGATATATCCTAAAATATCATACTCATATAATTTATCCAAAATAGTACTTTTACTTGTGGCTGTAAGCATTAAAACTTGTATGCCTTGGTTAATTTTTTTAATATCCTCTAAAATTTTAATACCTGTATAGTTACTAATATCTTCTCTATTTATATTTCTATGGTCATTCTCTATTAGTCTTAAATCTAAAATTACTAAATCAGGATTACACTCTTCTACCATTTTTTGAATATCTATGCCTACTTGAAATATATTTTTATCTTTAAATTCATACTCAAAAGTTTCAAAATCTATATTTGAACTTTTATTAAAATAGCTTTCAAAAATATCACTCCAACCATTTTTCCACTCATCATCAATATATAAAATCTTACCACTATTTTTTACTCTCTTACAGCCTATTGCTCTATCTTTTTTAATAGGATTTTTAGCCAAAAGATATTTAAAATATAGCATAGAATTTATTTTATTGTTATTGCTTTGAATAGATTTACTCTCAACCTTTAAAAACTCTGCCCATCTATATATCGCCCACTCATTAGCTATATTATGACTTGTAGAGTTTTCAGGAGGTTCTATATTGATTAGATTTAAAAAACTATTTTGGTACTCTTTTGAGGTTAAATTCTTTAGCTTTAGTTTATTAAATTTTCCTATTGACTCTTTACTATTTTGAGTTATAAAGATATTTTTTGTAAATAAGATATGTCCTATAGAATTTAACTTATTTAGAATATATCCATCTAAATCACTAAGTATTACAATAGGTATGTATCTTTTATCATTTAACTCTTTTGATAATCTAATATGATAAGAAAGGTATAGACCATAAAGTTCAAGATAGTTAGATGATAAATTATCTTTTATATATAGAATAGAAGGATTTATATTTTTTATTTGAGGAATAATATTATCTGTAATATACTTATCCAAATCTCCATTAATAAGATTAAATTTTATCTTCTTATCTATAAAATTCAAAGGTGCAACATTGTTATGATGTATTAAAAGGCTATTCTTCATAAGTAAGATACTCCTCAATATATTTTCTAATTGTTTCTACTATCTTTTTAATATCATCTAAATAGACCCAACCATTTTCTACTGTTGGTTGAAAATAATCAAAATCAATTTTTTCTAAAAGATGGAAATTTGTTTTATTGATAAATTCATCATATAAAATATCCTCTTCTTGGTTATTATCTATAAAATAGTTTACCTTCTCCAAACTATTCAATACAATATTAAGTTTCCAATCATTACCATAGCTTAACATTAAAAGTTCTATCTCTTTGGTTTCTCTAAAATTATCTAAAAAAAATTGAAGATTATTACTATAAAAATCTTTAGAATTTATCTCCATAAGTTCTAATTCTTCTTTATTATAATAATTGGTTGCTCCTCCTGAAAAAAGAACCAATGGTGTGTTATTCTCTTTACAATAATCTCTTATTTGAAAATGAATATATTGATTATCTAAATTAAAAGCTCCTTTATGTACCATAATAAGAGCATAGTCACTAAAACTAAATTGATTATTTTTTATATCTTCATAGAGTTTATCATATTTTTCTCCTATAAAATTATCTAAAATATCATCATAACTATCTAGTTCAATCTCTGTACGCTTGATAAATAAATTTTGTCGTTGTTGTCTATCTTCTATAAGCAATATTTTTTTCATTATTTATAAAACCTTAATATATTGGTAAACCCTTTAGGCTCTTCATTTAATATTTCTATCTCTTGAATAGTTAAATCTCTTAAATAATTTATTCGATAATGCTTATCTTCATAACTACTCTCTATACTCCAATCACATAGATTTTGAAAACTCTCTTTTAGTATTTTAAAATCTCCATTGTTAACCTCATCTAACATATCATTGGCATCTCTACCTGTTTGTGAATTAAGTTGAATAATCCTAATCTCTATAATTTTAGAGTCATTAGCTATCGCTTCCACCTCTATCTCTTTATATTCTGAACGCTTTTTCATCTCATAAAAAATTCTCTCAATGCTTTGTTTAAATAGTTCCACATCAGTATAAA
>FPHG01000038.1_pt1 | contig 30506 bp, 35 predicted proteins | sample 1057261 | NCBI WGS metagenome assembly FPHG01 (sample SAMEA4473298, study PRJEB15554) | hydrothermal vent metagenome | biome: marine basaltic hydrothermal vent biome; feature: marine hydrothermal vent; material: water | place: Pacific Ocean | collected 2011-06-14/2011-07-23 | depth 1709 m
AGCGACTCAGTGAAGTTTTAATAATATTAACATAAATCACTTACAACAAGACTTATTCTTAGGTTTTGTTAGTATTTTATGAACGGAATTTATAGATGAAATATCTTAAAAAATTATCTGATTATGCTACTGCTAGTGGAGTAGGTGCTTTGCTTATTACTGGATTAACTGGTTGTGGAGATAGTGTACCACAAGAGCAACCTAAAACTCAACAACAAGAGAAAAAATCAGCATTTGTTATTATTGAAGAAGTTGAGAAGGGAAAATATAAAATTAAAGATGAATTTCCTGCTGATGAGACTCGAATTATCCTTAAAAAATTAGATGGAACAGAGAAAGTTTTAACTCAAGAGGAGATGGATAAGTTAGTTAAAGAGGAGGCAGCTAAAATTGATAATGGTACTTCTAATTTAACAAAAGACCAATCTCAAAACCCAGAAGTTGCAAATCAAGGAATGAGTTTAGGTGAAACACTTCTAGCTAGTGCTGCAGGTGCTATGGTTGGTGCGTGGATTGGTAATAAATTATTTGGTAATTCAAATTATCAAAATAATAGACAAGCAGGATATAAATCTCCATCTACATTCTCAAGAAGTAAAAGTAGTTTTTCAAAATCTAATTCAGCATCTAGTAGAAATAAAGGTAGAAGTGGTTTTTTTGGTTCAAAATCATCTTCAAGTAGTTCATCGACCTCATCAAGCTCTCGTCGTAGCTCTTATGGTGGTTAAGTAGATGATGAAATTAAAATCAACACTTCCATTAACTCCAAATTATTTAGAGAATTTAGGTTTTCCTTGGCATACAGATAGTGATAATACTCCTTATATATCTCACGAGTTAGTTATTATAAATGAAGATGAAGCAGAAGCATTTTATGAGGCAGGAAATGAACTTTATGAGATGTTTGTAGAAGCAGGAGAGTATATCGTAGAAAATAACCTTTTTCACGAGATAGGAATACCTTTTAATCTTGTAGAGTTAGTAAAAGAGTCTTGGGAAAATGATGTTCATTGGCATCTTTATAGCCGTTTTGATTTAGCAGGTGGTATTGATAATAAACCAATTAAGTTATTAGAGTTTAATGCAGATACTCCAACAGCATTATTTGAGACAGCAATAGTTCAATGGGCAACTCTTAAACAAAATAATTTAGAAGAGAGTAATCAATTTAACTCTTTATATGAATCATTAGTAGATAATTTCAAAAGATTAATTACGCTAGAGGAGAGTGTAGAGGATTTTGAAGAGAGATATGAGGGTTGGAAATTCCTATTTACCTCTATTAAAGATAATTCAGAAGAGGAGCAGACTGTTAGACTTATGCAACATATTGCAAATGAAGCAGGATATGATACAGAGTTTGCATATATAGATGATATTGAGTTTGGAGATGAAGAGGGGATAGTTTATCAAGGTGAAAATTATCAATTATGGTTTAAATTAATACCGTGGGAAGATATAGCCATAGATGAACCAGATTTAGCTATGATTTTGGGAAATATTATATCTAATCAACAAGCAATTATATTTAATCCAGCATATACTTTAATGTTTCAAAGTAAAGGAATGTTAAAAATTCTTTGGGATTTATATCCAAATCATCCACTCTTATTAGAGACATCTTTCGAGCCATTAGATAATAAAAAATATGTATCAAAACCAATTTTTGGAAGAGAAGGTGCAAATGTAAGTATAGTAGAAAATGGAAATATATTAGAATCAGTAGATGGAGAGTATGCTAATCATCAACTAATATATCAAGAGTATACAGAGTTGGCAAAAGATATAAAAGGTGACTCTTATCAAGCAGGATTGTTTTTCGTATATGAGAGTTGCTCTCTTGGATTTAGAAAAGGTGGGTTAATTTTAAATAATATGTCAAAATTTGTAGGACATATCGTAGAGTAGATATTTTCAATTCTTTTCCTTATTATTTATATAAAATCAAAACTTAGTTATAATGAAGAAATAATTTAAAAGGATATATAAATATGTCGGATAATCTATTTTTATCATCTTCTATGATTTTAGCTTTAATCATTATTTTACCTCTAATTTTTCATTTAACTCGTTATCTTGGTGTCTCTAGCGATAATGTACGAAAAAATGAACCTTACGAGGGTGGTGTTAGAGATACTCATAGAGATTCAGATGATGTTTTTAATGTAAAATTTTTTCTAGTTGGAATTGTTTTTCTAGTTTTTGATATTGAAGTTCTATTTCTTTTTCCTTGGGCTTTAAATCTTAGAGAGTTGGGATTATTTGGACTTATAGAGATGTTTCTTTTTATTGGTCTTCTTGTTGGTGGATTAATGTATGTATATAAATCAAGGATATTAAGATGGATTTAAGTCAATCACATCTATTGGGTGATAGTGTTGTTACTACTAAAATAGATGCTGTTATAAATTGGGGTAGAGAGGCTTCTCTTTGGCCTTTTGTTTTTGGTACTGCGTGTTGTGCAATTGAGTTTATGGCAACAGCAGCAAGTAGATATGATATATCAAGATTTGGTGCAGAGGTTCTTAGATTTTCTCCTAGACATGCCGATTTACTTGTTGTAGCTGGAACTATTAGTTATAAACAAGCTCCTATTCTAAAGCAAATTTATGACCAAATGCCAGAGCCTAAATGGGTTATTGCAGTTGGAGCGTGTGCCTCAACAGGTGGTTTTTATGATAACTATACAACTCTGCAAGGTATAGATGAAATAGTTCCTGTTGATGTATATATTGCAGGTTGTCCACCTCGTCCTGAAGCTATATTAGATGCAATAATGCAAATTCAACAACAATTAAAAAGAGAGCCTACTATGGAACTTAGACAACAAGACTTTAAAGGTAGACTTGATGATGCCTGATGTAAAAAAGTTACTAAATGCTTTCCCCTCTTCTAAATCTCAAACAATGATAAGAGATATAGAGCTATTAGAGGTTGAAGCTTCAGAAATTATAGAAATAGTAAAATATATAAAAGATATTTTGGATTATTCCATACTTTTAGATATAACAGCTATTGACAATCTTCACCTATCTCACCCATCTTCTACCCGTTTTGAACTTAGATATATTTTTAGACAAAGTCGTTTTAAAGAGGTATTAACTCTTAAAGTAGCACTTAAGGATTTAAATATAAACAGTATATCTTCTCTTTATAGTGTAGCAGATTGGTTAGAGAGAGAGGTTTTTGACCAGTATGGAATTACTTTTGATAATCACCCATTGTTAAAAAGAATTCTAAATCATAATGAGTTTGTAGGTCACCCTATGCGTAAAGATTATGAGATAACTAAGGGTCAACTCTGTACAAAAACTCAAGATATGTTAGATGAGATGACTCCTCTGCTTAAAGAGAGAGAGTTAGATGCAGAGAGAGACAATTTAATGCTTCTAAACTTAGGCCCATCACACCCTGCTAGTCATGGAACTATTAGAACACTTGTTGCTTTAGATGGTGAAAAGATTGTAGCTGGAGCTAGTGAAATTGGTTACCTTCATAGAGGATTTGAAAAGAGTTGTGAAAATCACCCATATAATCAAATTATACCATATACAGATAGATTAAATTACTGTTCTGCTTTGATGAATAATATTGCATTCTCTAAAACAGTTGAAGATATGATGGATATTACTCTGCCAGATAGAGGTATATTTATTCGAGTTATATTAACAGAGTTGTCAAGAGTTATTGACCATTTAGTCTGTTTAGCTGCTGGACTTCTTGATATGGGAGGTCAAACTAACTATTGGTATCTATTTAATCCACGAAATGATGCTTATGATTTTTTAAGTAAATTAACAGGGGCTAGACTTACAAATAGTTATATGCGTATTGGTGGAATGACTCATGATTTATATGATGGGTGGGAGAGTGATTTAGAAGATGTATTAAAAAAAATAGATAAAGGTGTGGCTGAAACTCTTCAGATGGTAGAACATAATAGAATATTTCAAGATAGACTTCAAGGTGTCTCTCCTATATCTGCTGAAGAGGCATTAAATTATGGATTTACTGGCCCTAATCTTAGAGCTAGTGGAGTTGCTTATGATTTAAGATTTGCTAAACCATATTATTATTACGATAACTTTGAATATGATATTGTTATAGGCTCTGTTGGTGATACCTATGATAGATTAATGGTTAGATTTGAAGAGATACTTCAGAGTATGAAAATTATTAAACAGGCTGTTAAAATTATTCCTAAAGGTGAGATAAGAGTCTCTGATTATAGAATATCAATGCCTCCAAAAGATAAAGTATATAACTCTATTGAGGGAATGATGAATCAATTTAAATTAGTTTATGAGGGTGTTCAAGTTCCAAAAGGTGAGTTTTATGGAGCATTTGAAGCAGCTAATGGAGAGTTAGGATTTCATATTACAAGTGATGGTAGTGGTACACCATATAAAGTAAAAGTTAGAGCGCCTAGTTTTGTACATATGGCATCGTATCCTAAAATTATAGAGAATTATCAAGTTGGAGATGCAATTTTAACACTTGGTAGTCTAAATATTATTGCAGGGGAGATGGACAGATGAGTTTTGTATTTAATTCAGATAATTTAAAAAAGATTGAAAATCTACACAAAAGGTATCCAACTCCAAAGGCATTGACTCTACCTCTCTTATGGTTAGCTAAAGAGCAGGAGGGATATATATCCTTAGATGCAATAGAGGAGATAGCTACTCATACAACAAGACCACCTATGGAGATTTATAAAACTGCTACTTTTTATAGTATGTTCAATTTTGAATCAAATGGAGAGTATCATATACAAATATGTAAAACTTTATCTTGTGCTTTATGTGGTCAAAAAGAGATACTGAATTATCTCAAAGATATATTAAAAATTAATGTAAATGAGAAAAGTGAAGATGGTAAATTTAGTTTAGTTGAAGTTGAGTGTTTAGGTTCGTGTGGAACTGCTCCAATGATGCAGATAAATAATCATAATTATGAGAATTTGACTGTTGAAAAGATAGATGAGATACTTAAGGAGTTATTATGATAGAAGAGGTAAAAGTAGTAAGTCATAGATTTAATATTCATAATAGTCATCTGCTAGACACTATAATATCTTATGGAGCATATCGTGTTCTACCCATAGGTTTATCTATGAAAAAAGATTCTATTATTGATATGATAGTCCAAAGTGGTTTAAGAGGAAAAGGTGGAGGTGGAGCATTAGCAGGTGAGAAGTGGTTATTAATGCCTAAAGATGACCCAAGACCATCTTATCTAGTTGTAAATTGTGATGAGTCCGAACCAGGGACATTTAAAGATAGACAGATAATTACAAAAGACCCACATCTATTAATTGAAGGTATGATTTTAACAGCTTATGCTATTGGAGCTAATAGTGCATATATATATATTAGAGGTGAGTATCAAGACTTTGAAGCCATTCTACAAAAAGCGATAGATGATGCTTATGAAAAAGGTTATTTAGGTGAAAATATTATAGGCAAAGATTTTAATTTAGATATAACTATTCATCGAGGGGCAGGAGCTTATATATGTGGAGAGAAATCAGCATTATTAGAATCACTTGAAGGTAAAAGAGGTCACCCAAGACTTAAACCAAAATCTAAAGAGCCAGAGTGGTACTTTGGAAATCCAACACTTGTTAATAATGTTGAAACTATAACTAGTGTTCCTTTTATAATAGAGAATAGAGCAGCAGCATATAAAAGATTTGGAACAGAGAAGAGTTCAGGTTCAATGCTTTTTGCACTTAGTGGACATATAGAGAAAGCAGGAGTTTACGAAGTTGCATTTGGAACACCTATGTTAGAGTTTATAAATCAATTTGGTGGTGGTGTTAAAGGTGGGAAGAGACTTAAAGCTGTAATCCCTGGTGGTTCATCAACACCAATTTTAACTGCTGATGAGGTTGCTAAAGCTACATTAGATTATGAAACTCTTAGAAGTTTAGGTTCATCTTTGGGAACGGGTGGAATGATTATTATGGATGAAGATACCGATATGGTAGAGGCATTAAAAAATCTTATTGAATTTTATCATGATGAGTCTTGTGGGCAGTGTACTCCTTGTAGAGAGGGTACAGGTTTAAGTGATATTCTATTAGAAAAAATATTAGATGGAAGAGGAACTTCAAAAGATATAGATAAATTGTTAAGCTTAGCTGATATTATGAATGGTAAGACCATCTGTGTATTTGCTCCTGCTGTATCTGGAGTTATTCAAGCTTTTATATCTAAATTTCGTGATGAGTTTGAATCAAAGGAGAGTAGATGAGTATTAATATTAAAATAGATGATATTAATTTTATAGTTGAAGAGAATTCCCTATTAATAGATATTTTACTTAAAAATAATATTGAGATACCACATTTTTGTTATCATGAAGCATTAGGAGCTGATGGTAATTGCAGAATGTGTATGGTTGAAATTGCAGGACAGAAGAGACCTCAAATTGCTTGTGATACATTTGCTAAAGAGGGAATGGAAGTATTTACTAAAACAGCGTCTATTTATGCAGTTCGTCAAGATATTTTAGAGTTAGAATTAATTAATCATCCAATAGATTGCCCTACTTGTGACCAAGCTGGAGAGTGTAAACTTCAAGATTATTATATGGAGTATGGCTCGTATCAATCTGTTATGAATCCATCAGATAAAATAAAACACAACAAGCATCAAGATTTAGGTTCAAATGTTATCTTAGACCAAGAGAGATGTGTTTTATGTGCAAGATGTACACGATTTACAACTGATATTACAAAAACTAATGAGTTAGGTATTATTGGAAGAGGTGATGAAGCTAGAGTTACTACTATGCCAAATAAGAAACTTGATAATCCTTATGCTATGAATATAGTTGATTTATGTCCTGTTGGTGCATTAACAAGTAAAGATTTTAGATTTTCTCAAAGGTCATGGTTCTTAACCTCATCACCATCAGTTTGTCAAGGTTGTGATAAAGGGTGTAATATCTTTATTGACCATAACAAATTAAAATATCAAGATGATAAAATATATAGATTTAAACCAAGATATAATGAAAAAATTAATGGATATTTTATATGTGACGAGGGTAGATTAAGTTATAAAAATCTTCAAGAGAATAGAGAATATAACTTATTATTAAATGGTAAAGTTATTAATAAAAATCTAGCTTTAGAGCATTTATTATCTAAAATAGAAGAGTATAAAAACGATATAACTATTTTAGTTGATGCCAATTTATATAATGAAGAGATGGAAGCTATAAATAGTTATGCTTTATCAATAGGAGCTAATATATTTTCTCCATTAAGTAGTTATATGGATAATAATTTTGGTGATAGTTGGTTAAAATCATCTATGAGAGCATCTAATGCAAAAGGTATTAAATCTCTAAAAATTGATACAGAAGTTCCATCAGATTATAAAACAGGATTATTAATAAATTTCAATCATCTTAATCCACAATTAATATCATATTCAGAGTTAATTGAATTTAATACACATATTAGAGAAGAGGAGAATTTGAATTTAATATTTCCATTGGCAGTATCTAGCGAGAGTGAGGGAACTCTTATTAATAAAAATAATATATCTCAATATTGTGAAAAGGTTATATATAAAAACACTCCAATACCAACAGTTTTAGATTGGATATCAGATATTGCAGGAGATAAAATATTATGAGTACAGCTTCTATAATTATTGGATTAATCTCTTTTGCTTTGGGTGCTTTATTAGCTTTACTAATGATACCTATTCTTGTATGGTTAGAGAGAAGAGGTGCTGGACTTATTCAGGATAGATTAGGCCCAAATAGAACAAATATCGGTGGATTTAGATTAGGTGGAGTCGTTCAATCTTTTGCAGATGTGGTTAAACTTCTTCTGAAAGAGGAGTATTATCCAAATCATATTAAAAAGGGTAGAGGGCTTTTGATGTTTGCTCCTATTATCACTTTTGTATCTGCACTATTAGCATTTATGGTTATCCCTTTTGCAGATAATATTATTATTGATGGTGAGTCTTTAGCTGTTCAGCCACTACCTGTTGATTATGGGGTGTTATGGTATCTATCTATTGGTTCGATAGGTGTTATTGGAATGTTTTTTGGAGGGTGGTTGAGTCATAATAAATACTCTCTTTTGGGTGCATCAAGAGCAGGTTCTATGATGATTGGATATGAACTACCTTTAGGTCTTAGTGTTTTATCTTTAGTTCTGACATACAACTCTATTGCTTTTAATGATATGGTTCATTGGCAGAGTCAAACTCTATTTGGATTTCTTCCTGCGTGGGGTATGATTGTTCAGCCACTTGCTGGAATTATTTTAATAATATCTCTATTTGCCGAGACCAACAGAGCCCCTTTTAGTGTTGCCGAGGGCGAGAGTGAGATTGTCGCAGGATTTTTTACTGAATTTACGGCAATGAAGTTTGCACTCTATTTTATGGGCGAATATGTAGCTATGAATACAGCTAGTGCCGTGATAATAACTATGCTTTTTGGTGGTTATCAACTTCCGTGGGTAGATACAAATCTTCTTCTATCTAATTTTAATAATTTTGCATTTACGCTAATGTTAATAATTCCAATATTTGTATATATAATTATTAAATGGATGCAGAAGAATAATCGCGTAAGACCAACAGTGTCAAGTGATGGAGGTAGAGCATTTGAAACTAAAGTTTTAACTATTGCTTTGACCTCTATGACTATTTTAATAGAACTTATATTAATAGCGTTGGTTCTGTTTCCATCAGAATTAGGTTCGTCTATAACGGTTATGTTATTTCAAATCGCTACTTTTGTTGTTAAACTTATGATGTTCAATATTTTCTTTATCTTAGTGAGATGGACTCTTCCTAGATTTAGATATGACCAAGTGCAACATTTAGGTTGGTATTATCTTTTACCTCTTTCAATATTTAATATTTTTGTTACAGCTATTGTCATAGTCATTGTAGGAGTTTAATTATGGGTCAACGAATAAAAACAGTACCTCGTTATGGTAATACATTAAAAGAGAAGTTATATCTTCCTGCCATATATCAAGGAATGAAGATTACATTTAAACATTTAGCTCAAAATGTTAGTGATAGTAATGCAATAGATACGCTAGAGTATCCTGAAGAGCAACCGACAGATATTACAAGTCGATATAGAGGATTACATAGGCTAACTCATAGAGAAGATAACTCGATTGCTTGTGTAGCTTGTTTTATGTGTGCAACTGCTTGTCCCTCAAATTGTATTTTTATAGAGGCAACTCCAAGAGAAGATGGGCAAGATGAGAAGATGCCTAGCCACTTTTCAATAGATACTCTTGAGTGTGTTTTTTGTGGATTTTGTGTAGAGGCTTGTCCTTGTGATGCGATTAGAATGGATACAGGTATATTCTCTTTAACAGGGAATAATAGAGAAGATTTTGTTTTGGATAAAGATAAATTATTATCTCATAAAGGTATATTTGGAGAGGAGAAGAGTCTTGCTAGAAAATAATATATTTATAATTTTATCTCTATTTCTAGTTGGAGGTAGTTTAGGAATGATACTCTTTAAAGAGACAATATTTAGTGCATTTAGTTTTTTAGTAGCAATGTTAGCATTAGCTGGAGAGTTTGCACTTTTAAATAATAGTTTTTTATTTATGGCTCAAATTATGGTATCAGTTGGTGCAGTTGTTGTTTTAGGATTAATGGTTATAGTTACTCTAAATAAACAAGATAAAAATCTTCCAGATGAAGAGCATAAGTTTTTGTGGATTATATTTTCATCTATTTTAGTTTTACCATTTTCTCTTTTATTATATAAAGCTTTAAGTAGTTTACATTTAAGTTTTGAGGAGATAGAAGATGGATATGGAACTTTAAAAATGGTTGGAGAGACTCTATTTAGCCGTTGGGTATTACCATTTGAAGCAATATCCGTATTTTTATTATCTGCAATGGTCGGAGCAATTACTATTGCAAGAAAAGATAATTATCCTAAAAAGGAGAAGAGATGATAGCCAATGATTTTTTTATATTAGCAATAATTTTATTTAGTATCGGTATAGTTGGTGTTGTGAGCCGTCGTAATTTATTTGTTATTTATATGTCGATAGAGTTGATGCTAAGTTCTGTTAATCTACTTCTAGTTACACTTTCCAGATTGCATAATTCATTAGATGGTTCAGTTATGGCACTTCTTTTGATAGCAATAATAGGAGGTGAAGCAGCTATATTTTTAGCTATGATTATTCAGTTATATCGTTCTAGTCGCTCATTAGATAGTGATAGCTTCAAAGATTTAGCACAAAACAAGGGGATAAATATATGATTTCTCTTAGTTTAATTGTACTTATACCATTTTTATCATCTTTTATATTAGCCTTTACATATTTATTCTCCTCATCTGAAGATAATAAAGAGAGTTTCTACTCTACATTTGGGGTTTTAGCTCCATTAATTAGTGCTATTCTCTCATTTATAGTAGCAGGTGAACTATTCTCAATGGATTCAAATTTATATCTTCAGTATACTCTATTCAATTGGATTACTATCGGAGATTTGAATATTAATTTAGCATTTATGGCAGATAGATTAACAGCTGTTATGTTACTGTTTATAACATCTATTGGAACTTTAATTCATATATATGCAGTTGGGTATATGCATAAAGATGAAGGTTATGGTAAATTTTTTAGTTATTTTAATCTATTTATCGGAAGTATGCTCTTATTAGTATTAGCAGATAATCCCATTATTATGTTTGTAGGGTGGGAACTCGTTGGACTCTCTTCATATCTTTTAATAAGTTTTTACCACAAAGATAGAGAAAATGTGAAAGCAGGTAATAAAGCATTTATATTAAATAGAGTTGGAGATTTTGGCTTTATTATGGGTATATCACTTCTATTTATATCTCTTGGAGATAGTGGATTTACATTTGAAGCTATTGAGAATAATATACTTTTAATAGATAATCAAACACTTACGGTTATTGGTCTATTACTATTTGTTGGTGCAATGGGTAAATCAGCTCAAATTCCTCTATTTGTTTGGTTACCAGATGCAATGGCAGGGCCAACACCAGTATCTGCTTTAATCCACGCAGCAACAATGGTAACAGCAGGGGTTTATATGGTGGCTAGATTTAGCTTTATCTATAATGAAGTTCCAGATGTTGGAGAGTTTATCGCCATAATCGGAGCATCTTCAGCCCTCTTTGCATCTATTATTGCATCATTTCAGACAGATATTAAAAAAATATTAGCATACTCAACTATGTCTCAACTTGGATATATGTTTATAGCAGTTGGATTGGGTGCTTATAGCAGTGGAATATTTCATGTCTTTACACATGCGTTCTTTAAAGCTCTTCTATTTATGGGTGCAGGTGCAGTTATTATCGCACTTCATCATGAACAAAATATATTTAAAATGGGTGGACTTAAAAAAGATTTAGGAGTTGTATTTGTAACTATGTTTATAGCTACTTTAGCAATTAGTGGAATACCTCCATTTGCAGGATTTTTTAGTAAAGATGCAATTATATTAACAGCTTTCGCTTCTGAACATTATATTATTTGGGCTATGGCTACAGTTACAGCATTTTTAACTGCTTATTATATGTTTAGATTGATATTTGTTGTTTTTTATGCTCCTGCCAAAGAGTCAAAGAGGTTAGAACCTTTATCTTTTAGTATGACAATGCCATTAGTTATATTAGCTATTGGAAGTGCCACAGTTGGATTTTTAGGAGTACCAGAAGCTTATGGAGGAGAGAATATCTTCTCTTCATTTATCTCATTGCCAGATAAAACTTATCATTTAACTCACCAGACTGAATATATTTTAGGTGCAATAAATATATTCGGTGCATTAGTTGCAATATTTATATCATATAAACTATTTGCAAACGGTTCAGAAGAGGGTGTTAAAGAGGCTAAGATTTGGAAAAAGATTATATTTAATAAATTCTATATAGATGAGGTATATGATATTATATTTGTTAAGTCTCTTTTGAGTATAAGTCATTTCTTGAACCATATTATAGATAATAAAATTATTAATGGTAGTATAAATTTAATTGTATATGGTTATTTAAAGAGTGCTAATCTATTTAGTTTATTACAAAACGGAAAAGTAAGATACTATTCGCTTCATATACTTGTTGGAATGAGTTTAGTATCTATAGCTTTACTAATTTTATTAGGAGGTCTATAAGTGGAACAGATTTTATCAATTATAGTGTTTTTACCATTTTTTACTGCTTTAATATTGGGCGTTTTTCCTGCACCTGTATGGCTTTTAAAAACTGGTGCAATAGCTTCGTCGTTAATTATATTATTTTTAGTAATATCTTTGGGTATTGATTATGACCCTAATGGTGGAGTTCAATTTATTAGACAACTTCCTTGGATAGAAAATTATGGAATTACATATTATTTAGGGTTAGATATTATATCGTTAGTTATTCTCTCTTTAATCGCATTTTTAATGCCTATTCTATATCTTTATATGTGGAGAGAAGATAGAAAAGGTTATTGGTATAATATGATGCTTCTGCAAAGTGGTGTTACAGGAGCTGTTTTAGCTCTTGACCTTATTCTCTTCTATCTATTTTGGGAGATGATGCTTCTACCTATTTTTATTATGATAGGACGATATGGTAGTGGAGATAGACAATATAATGCAATGAAACTTCTATTGATGACCGTTTTAGGTTCTATGAGTATGTTATTTTCTATATTATATTTAGGTTATGCACATTTTGAGATGACAGGTGTTTGGAGTTATGCATTAACAGATTTAACAAGTATTGAGTTAGGTAGTGATGAGATGGCTTGGCTTAGTGTTGGATTTCTATTGGCATTTGTAATTAAAATACCACTAATTGGATTTCACACTTGGATGGCTCCTGCTTATGGCTCGTCGCCTACACCAGCCGTAGTTATACTCTCATCAATTATGGCAAAATTAGGTATATATGGATTATGGCGTTTTGGATATGGACTATTTGAAGATAATTTAGTACATTATGCTAATATTTTAATTATTGTATCTCTAATAGGTTTAATATATTATGCAATTAGAGCAATAACAGAAGATAATCTTCGTCGTATGTTCGCTTATGCTTCAGCCTCTCACCTCTCTTTAATTGCAGTTGGTCTATTTTTGGTAAATATATACTCTTGGAGTGGTAGTTTATACTTTATTGCTACACATGCATTATCTTCAGCAGGAATGTTTTTAATGATAGGTTTAATATATAAAAGGGCTAAAACTCTAAATATAGATTCTTTAGGAGGAATAGCCTCACAAGCTCCAAAGTTTGCATTCTTTTTTCTATTTTTCTCTTTAAGCACGGCAGGTTTACCATCAACGGGTGGATTTGTTGCAGAACTTTTAATTATTATTGGTGCATTTAAGAGTAATATCTGGTTTGGAATTTTTACAGCCACTACTATGCTTATGGCAATGTTATACATATTTTGGATGTTACAGAGAGTAATATTTGGAGAGAGTTCAGTAAATACACAAGGTTTTGTAGATTTATCAAGAAGAGAAATTATAATGCTACTGCCTATAATGTTATTACTTCTAATTACAGGCTTAGCTCCATCTCTATTTATTCCATCATTTGAACCTCAATTAACTGCAATGTTAAGTTGGATATTAGATGGTTCAATATCAACTACTTTAGGAGGTCTATGATGTTAGAAGAATTTTATCTTGTGCTTCCTATGAGCATAATAATTGTTACAGCTTTTATTCTAATGCTTTTAAGTAACTATAAGTCTTTAGATTTGAAGAAATTAAATTTATTTGCAGTATTCTTTTTAGTAATATCTCTAGCAATTGTTATTCTTCAATATGGTACTATCCATAAAACCTATTTATTTGAAGATAATATAGGACAAATATTTATTGTTGATGATTTTGCTCTTCTATTTGATGGTATGTTTATTAGTGGTACTATCTTAACCCTACTTATAAATACAGACTATTTCAAGAGTAGAAACTATTTTAATGGTGAGTATTTTGCTCTATTATTATTTGCACTATTTGGTATGATACTATTAGCACATGCTCATGAGTTAATAACAGCTTTTATTGCACTAGAGATAGCCTCTTTAAGTATATACTCTTTAGTTGGGTATCATAAAAGTAATAAAATAAGTAGTGAAGCTATGATGAAATATCTTATATTAGGCTCTTTAACAAGCTCAATGTTTATTTTAGGTACAGCTTTTATATATGGACAAGTTGCATCTACAACACTAACAGATATAGCTCAATATACAAATAATCACGGAATTGAGGATTTAACTCTTTTAATAGTTGGTGTATCTTTAATTATGATAACAATTTTCTTTAAAATCGGAGCAGTTCCTTTTCATGCTTGGGTTTTAGATGTATATCATGGTTCACCATTTCCCGTAACTATGTTTATGGCATCTACATTTAAAATTGCTATTTTTGCTATTTTGCTTCGTTTATATATTATAGACCTTGTCTCTCTTCATGGCTTTTGGACTCCAATTTTACAAGGTGTTACGATAATAACTCTTATCGGTGGCTCTTTCTTAGCTTTCACTCAAACTTCAATTAAAAGAATGTTAGCATCATCAAGTATTGTTCATAGTGGATATATGTTAATTGCTATAACATCAATTGGATTAGGTTCAAATATTGCTAGTGGAGCAGTAATGTTTTATCTAATTGCATATTTTTTAAGTTCTGTTGGAGCATTTGGAATTCTAAGTTATATATCAGCAGAAGGCAATAAGAATTTAACTTACGAAGATTTTAAAGGTTTCTCTGAACGGAGACCATATCTAGCAATATTAATGTCTATATTTATGCTTTCACTAGCAGGTTTTCCTTCAACAATTGGGTTTATGGGTAAATTTTACATATTCACCTCTGCTGTTGAATCTAAACAATTTTTATTAGCAGGTATTGGAATAGTTATGGCATTTATATCTGTATATTATTATTTTAAATTGATTGTAATGATGTATTTCTATCCATCAGATAAGCCACAAAAAAAATTAAGATATACTTTTAGTAGTCTATTAATTATATTAATGGCAATATTAATTATTTGGGGTGGAATAGGAACAAGCCTTATATCATTCGCACCAAGTGCAGATAGTTTTATAAATATAGCACAACACGCAATAGAAATTTTAGAGTAATTTTTATAAAGAAAAATTTGTAGGTGTATAAATACACCTATAAAAAACTCTACAACTCCTCTTAACCACTCATACAGTATTTTTTTGATACACTAATAACTTATATTATACATAAACTACAAGGTTAAAAATGCCAAAAATACCACAATCACATATTAGAAACTTTTCAATTATAGCCCATATAGACCACGGAAAATCAACTTTAGCAGATAGAATTATTCAAGAGTGTGGAGCAGTAACTGATAGACAAATGTCTTCTCAAGTTATGGATACTATGGATATAGAAAAAGAGCGAGGTATTACAATAAAAGCTCAAAGTGTTAGATTAGATTATGAGAAAAATGGAGAACAATATATATTAAATCTTATAGATACTCCAGGTCATGTTGATTTTTCGTATGAAGTTAGTCGTTCATTGGCATCTAGTGAGGGGGCTTTATTAATTATTGATGCTGCTCAAGGTGTTGAAGCTCAAACTATTGCAAATGTATATATTGCTATTGAGAATGATTTAGAGTTGCTACCCGTAGTTAATAAAATAGATTTACCAGCATCTGACCCTGATAGAGTTTTATCTGAACTTGAAGAGGCTATTGGAATTGATGCTACTGAACACTGTTTAGTATCGGCTAAGACTGGTTTAGGTGTGAAAGATTTAATAGATACTTTAATAGATGTTATTCCTGCACCATCAGGAGATATTGAAGCTCCAGCAAAAGCACTTATTTATGATAGTTGGTTTGATAATTATCTAGGAGCATTGGCTTTGGTTAGAGTCTTTGAAGGTAGTCTAAAAAAGGGACAGATAGCAAAAATAATGGGTACTAAAGATGAACATCAAATATTAAATCTTATGTATCCAAATCCAATTGCTCCGATAAAAACTGATGAGATTAGAACTGGTGAGATTGGAATAGTCGTTATGGGGCTAAAAGGTGTTGATGCTTTACAAGTTGGTGATACAATTAGTGATGCTAAAAATCCAACAGATAGTATAATTGATGGATTTGAACCTGCTAAGCCATTTGTATTTGCAGGAATATATCCTATTGAAACAGATAAGTTTGAAGATTTAAGAGACGCTTTAAATAAATTAAAATTAAATGATAGCTCGTTAAGTTTTGAACCAGAGAGTTCTATGGCATTAGGTAGTGGGTTTAGAACAGGATTTTTAGGAATGCTTCATATGGAAGTTGTAAAAGAGAGATTAGAGAGAGAGTTTAATCTTGACCTCATCGCTACTGCACCAACAGTTGTATATAAAATAAAACTTACAAATGGTGAGGAGATTGAGATACAAAATCCAAGTGAACTTCCAGAGCCTCAAAAGCTAGAAACAATATTTGAACCTTATGTAAAAGCTACTATTTTAACACCTCAAGAGTTTGTTGGAAATCTTATTAAACTTTTAAATGATAGAAGAGGAATTCAGATTAAAATGGATTATCTTAATGAGACGAGAGTTTTATTAGAATATGATATTCCTATGAATGAGATTGTTATGGATTTTTATGATAAATTAAAAAGTTTAACAAAAGGATATGCCTCTTTTGATTATGAACCAATTGGATTTAGAGAAGGAAAACTTGTAAAACTTGATATAAAGGTAGCAGGTGAAGTTGTAGATTCATTATCTATTATTGTACCAGAGAATAAAGCGAGAACACGAGGATTAGCATTTGTTGGTCAGTTAAAAGAGTTAATTCCTAGACAACTGTTTGAAGTAGCAATTCAGGCAAGTATTGGAAGTAATGTAATTGCTAGAAGTAATGTTAAGTCTATGGGTAAAAATGTAACTGCTAAATGTTATGGTGGGGATATTACGAGAAAAAGAAAACTATTAGAGAAACAGAAAGCTGGTAAAAAAAGAATGAAATCAATCGGAAGAGTTCAAGTACCTCAAGAGGCATTTATGGCAGTATTAAAATTGGATAATTAATGGGTTGGGCAATACATTTACATCTTCTAGCTGCTGTATCTTGGATAGGTGGTTCAGTATTCTTATTTGTTTTAGGTATTTCATTAAGAGATAAAAATGACCAAAAAGAGGTATATCCAAGAATAGGTCCAATATATGGATTTTTTGAGATAACAGCTCTATTTTTACTTTTAATATCAGGAACAATTATGATATTTAATAATGGGCTAGTAGAGATTTTATTTGATATGGATATTCATAATAAAGTTATAGATTCTCTGCGTATAAAACTTATATTTGTTGGAATATTAGCTATTCTAACTGTACTCCACACTATAATAGCATTAAAAACACTTCATACAGAGAAGACAAAATTAGAAAAGTTCTTTTCAAGAGGTGCATCTATGGGAATATTTTTCTTAAATTTTGTTGTCCTTCATTTTGCTATTATTATCCGAGATATTTTATAATTTTAGATATAATAATTTAAAAAGGAGTTTTATATGAAATATTTTATTAGAAAGATAAGCATTATATTTGCTTTAAGTTTTTCAATATTGTTTACAACAGCTTGTACACCAGAACAAGAGGCTTTAGCTACGGGAGCAGTAATTGGAGGAGTAGCAACAGGTGCAATAATGGCAGCATCATATTCACAACCACGATATTATGATAATAGACCATATTATTATTATGGTGGAAGATATTATTATGGTGGACGATATAGTAATGGATACTATTATTATAACGGAAGAAGATTTCACCGTGGATACTATTATCGAAATAATTACAGATATTATAACGGAAGAAGATATAGAGCAGAGTATGGAAGATATGGATATTATTATCATAATAAATATCATAAACATATTAATCGCTCAAATAGATATTATAGATAAATTAAAGGTTATAAATGATTAAAATAATTAAAGGAAATATAGATTTTATTGAGAATTTAAGAGGTAAAAAAGCCTCTTTTTTATTGGCAATTAGTAACAGTAGAACAGCCGATATTAAGGGAATAACTCAAGCAGGTATTCCAGATAAAATATATTTAACACCAACACTAGATAGTGAATTTATATGTACAGGTGAAGTTAGAAGTTTAGATGTTGTGGCAGAGACCCCTAAAGGAGTACCAACACCTGCTTTAATGACTAGAGCAGTTCATCTATTATCTTCTTTTGGCAGAATAGAAATTCTTGACTTAGGTCTTGATATTAAACCTAAAATAGACTATTTTAAAGTACATAATTTTAACATCAATCCTAGTGATTCTATTGCTACGGGTGCAAATATAGATGCTCACTCTATTTTTGAAAAAGGTATAGAGTTTGGAAAAGATTATGAGTCTAAAGATGAATATATTATTTTAGGTGAATCAGTCCCTAGTGGAACAACAACAGCAATGGCAACAGCTTTAGGCTTAAAATATAACGCTGATAACTGTTTTAGTAGTTCATTTAAAGATGCTCCAGATAGTGTTAAATCTGATGTTATTAAATTAGCATTAAGTAATATAGATAGCCAAGATGAACTGTTTGATATATTGGGTAAAGTCGGAGACAATATGTTAATATTTAATGCAGGATTTATTTTAGGCTTGAATAATCGTACTCCTATTGTTTTAGCTGGTGGAACACAAATGGCAGGTGTTTTATTAGTTGTTAACAGTATTTTAAGAGTTATGGACGGAAAAATAGAGACATCAAATTTAGCTTTATGTACTACAAAGTGGGTAGCTGAAGATAAGAATAGTGATATAAAAAGACTTCTTGAGCTATTAGATTTTCCGATAAATGGTTTTTATGTAGATTTTGATTTTTCATCAAGTAGTTCACCTGTTTTAAAGTTATATGATGAGGGTGAAGCAAAAGAGGGTGTTGGAGCAGGTGGAGCTTTAATGTATGGATTGATTAATGGATTAACTAAAGATGATATTGTCAAAAAAGTAGAGAAGTTTTTTACATAATGTAAAGAGAGGATTTATAATGGATTATATGTTTTCAAGTGGTTTTCTTGGTACAAGAGCCCCTTTTTTTATGGATTTAGTTACTTTAATAGTAACTCTTTTACCATTTTTGGTAGCAGTGGCTATTGGATTTGCTAGAAATTATAATTATAATCTTCATAGCAGAGTTCAGATAATAATTTTTATTTTCTCTTTGGTAGTATTGAGTTACTTTGAATATGGTGTTCGCATAGGTGGTGGATTTAGTGGTTATATAAAAGATAGTGGAGTTAGTTATAACTATGCTTTTCTTGTATTAATTTTGCACATTATAATATCTACAATAACGCTTGGTTTTTGGATTAGTACAATTATTCAAGCAGTAAATGATAAAAAACATAAATTACTATTTGGATTACACAGTGCATCACATAAAAAAGCAGGATTACGAACCTTCTTTGGGATTATACTAACATCTATTAGTGGATTATGGGTATATTTATTACTCTTCGTATTTTAAAATTAAGGAAAATTATGAGATATATATTTATATTAGCACTGCTATCGTTATCATTATTCGCTAATGAGAATGATTATAAGACAAAAGAGGCAATAGTTAAAATTTACACAGTATCAAAAGTTGTCAGCTACAAAGAGCCTTGGAATAGTTCAACAAGTCGTTCTAGTGGTTCAGGTGCAATTATATCTGGAAATAGAATTTTAACAAATGCTCATGTCGTTGCAAATCAAACATTTATAGAAGTTCAAAGATATGGCGAAAGAAAAAGATATATTGCTAAAGTTATAAATGTATCTCATCAAGCAGATATGGCTCTTTTAGAGGTAGAAGATAAAAAGTTTTTTAATGGTGTTACTCCTCTTACTTTAGGAGAATTACCAGAGATGGAACAAAAAATAGTTGTTTATGGTTTTCCTATGGGTGGAGATACGCTTAGTGCTACTTCTGGTGTAGTCTCAAGAATAGAACATACTCGTTATGCACATAGTGGAGAGTCCTTTTTAACTGTACAAGTTGATGCTGCTGTTAATCCTGGAAATAGTGGTGGACCTGCTATCTCTAATGGAAAAATTGTTGGTGTGGTTATGCAAAATATTAGTCAATCACAGAGTATAGGATATATTGTTCCTGTAAATATGGTAAAACATTTTTTAGTTGATATAAAAGATGGACATTATGATGGATTTGCAGATTTAGGACTCACTGTTCAAAAAATGGAAAATCCAACAATTAAAAAGTATTATAATATAGATGAAAATACTTCTGGTATATTAGTTGATAATTTAGTTTATAGTGCTAAAAATAGTATTAATATTAAAGAGAATGATATTATCACAGCGATAAATGGTCATAGTATAAAAGATGATGGAACTGTTGAGTATAGACCTCACGAATATACATCATATCATTACTTCATAGACCAACATCAGATGGGTGATAATATAGCATTAAAAGTTATAAGAGACCAAGAAAATTTAGATATAAATATAACGCTTAAACATACAGCAAATGATGTATTATTAGTTAAAACAAAAGAGTATGATAAGATGCCTAGATATTTTATATATGGTGGATATGTATTTTCTCCATTATCAAGAAATCTTTTAGCAATAGGTAGAAATAAGATACCTCTTAGATATTATGCAACACAGTGGCCAACAGAAGAGAAAAAAGAGGTTGTTGTACTTTTAAAAGTCTTACCATCAGATATAAATAGAGGAAATTATGGATTTACATTATGGCCAATAGAGAAGTTAAATGGAAAGACATTTGATAATTTCAATACATTTTATAAAAGAATAAAAGAGTTTAAAGGTGATTATTTAATCTTAGAAGATAGTGATGGTGTAAAAATTATTATAAACAGAGAAGAGGCATTATCAAAACAGTCTGATATTCTAAAAAAATATAACATAGAATACGATCGTTCTATTGATTTAAGAGATATGAATGATTCAAAATTGTAGAGATAATTTCGACAGGAATGATACCATTAATCAGATTTTTAAAACTAAAAAGATTAGTAAAATCAGAAGAAATCATCCATTAATTTCTTTAATAAAGATAGTGAGACCCTTGGATTAGCCCTTGATAATATAGCTAATTTGGGTAAAGATTGTGATGTATCATCTCCAGAGTTTGGTAATGGAATATGGAGAGATGCTAGAGATAGAGGCTTTATCATTCAATTTAAGGATTATCGGAAGTTCCTATAACTTTCTTTATATGCTCAACACAATTAAATCTACTAATAGATGCTAATAGCCAACCAAACAGTCCCGTTCTGAGTCTTTATAACTCTATGTGGAACTTTTGAGCCAATAAATATAGACTCTCCTTTGGATAACTTTTTTTCTATGTCATTTATCTCTAGTATAGCTTCTCCCTCTACTACAACTACCCATTCATCTTCATCTTGAATATATAGTTTATTATCTACCTCATCGGAACTTATAATGCGTATTATTTTAATATTTTTATGTTCTAGTAGAGTATCAAAAATTTCACCTTTTTTTGGAGTATTATAGTTGTATAGATTTATCATATTTTAGTACATTCCTTGTATTTGGTCTACTTCGTCCCAACTTATAGATTTTTTAGTGGAGCGATGTTGTAGGATATGGTCTATATCTCTAGCAAAAACTATTTTTATATACATTATTAACTTTAGGGTTACCATAAAATAAAATCACTACAAAAATAGATTCTTAAATTATATCCCTATATTTCTAAAAACAAAGATTCCTATTATATAATATATTAAAAATAAGGAAAAAAAATGGATATAGAATTAATAATTTTAGGTATAGCAATATTACTATTTTTTAAGTGGTTATTTGCTCCACAAATGAATAGTCGTAGACATAGAAGACATAATCATTATCATTATGACGATATTGATGATGACAATGATAGGAATGATAGAAGTTATAGGAGTGATAGTCGAAATGATGATGCTGGAAGTGGTGGACATAGTGGAGGTGATAGTGATGGAGGAGATTAAATATGGATAATAATTTGAGAATAAATGAGATGGGGTCGGAGGTTGTTGAGGGGTTTAGTTGTAAACCTAAAGATTATGATGCTTCTCGACCCATTATGCACTATAAAACTATTATAATGATTTGTGATGGTGAACGATGTTCTAAGGCAGGAAAGATAGATAAGGCTACTCATTTAAGAGAGATACTTAAAGATATGGGATTAAACAAAGGTGAAAATCGTATTAAAATATCGAGAAGTGGATGTTATGGAGCTTGTCGATTTAGACAGGTTTGTCAGATAAATGAAAATACTAGAGTTAATGGCAATATTGAGAATAATGGATTGTGGTTAAAAAATACACATAATTTAAAAGATGAAGAATGGAGAGATATTTTTACTAAATTGGTTGATAATATAAGCTTAGAAGATGAGTTAGGGGTAGAATATTTTATTCCAATGAAAGTTTATGAGTAACTTTAATGTATAATTCCAAAAATTTACATTTGGAGAATAGATGCAAAAAATTATACAAGAAGCTTATCAAGAGATATTAAATAAAAATTATGAAAAGGCTTTTCAACTTTATACACAATTATCTGAAGCTGAAGAGGCTACTAGTTTTTACTATTTAGGATTTTTATATTTTAATGGGTTTGGAGTTGAGAGAGATGTAGATGAAGCTTATAAATTATATATGAAATCTGCTATTAGAGAAGTTCCATTGGCTCAATTTGAAGTGGCTTTAATGTTAGAGAATGGTGATGGCTGTGAACAAAATTTTAGTGAAAGTGCTTTTTGGTATGAGGAGTCTGCAAAAAGAGGTAATATTGACGCATTTAATAATTTAGCTGTTTTATTTAAAGAAGGGTTAGGTGTTGAACAAGATTACAAAAAGGCTTTTATTCTTTTTAAAAAATCAGCTGATGCAGGTAATCCACAAGCTCAATTTAATATAGGTGCTATGTATGACCAAGGATTAGGTTGTGATGTTAGCCAAGAGAAAGCTATTGAATATTGCAGATTATCTGCTCACAATGGACATCAAAAGGCTAAAGAGTTAATGTTTAGAATGCAACTAGATGGAACAGTCGCATTTTAATCAAATCCCCTAATTATAAGGGGATAAAATTAGATTTTACCTAATACGAATGCTTCCATATCAGCTACTACCTCTTCTAATATTCTCTCTCCACTAATAACTTCTAAAATATTTTTATCTGTATAAAAAGCTTGAATATCAGATAATGGGTCTGTATAAATTTTCATTCTGCTATAAAATACATCTATATTATCATCACTTCTCTCTTCACCCTCTTTTGCATCAGCAACTCTACCTAAAATTCTCTCTTTAGCAATATCTTGACTTACTCTAACTTCAATAACTGAAACAAGTTCAATATCACTCTCATCTTTTAGAACCTCATCAAGTGCATTCATCTGCTCAACACTTCTAGGATAACCATCTATTAAAATAGTATCAACAGGAGCATTTTTTATCGCTGATATAATCGTATCCATAATTATATTTATAGGAACTAATGCACCTTTAGATATAAAATCTTCAATTGTTAATCCAAGTTTACTACCACTTGCAACCTCTTCTCTAAGCATATCGCCTGTTGAGTAATGAACTATTCCACTATGTTTCTCAGCTATAATACTAGCATCTGTTGTTTTTCCACTTCCGGGAGCACCTATGATTAAAAATAACTTTTTCATTCTCTTCCTTTTAAAATATATTTATGTTGCTGGAGTCTGTCTAATTCTAAGACTTAAATCTTTTAACTGTTCATTATCTACTGGACTTGGAGCTTTAGTTAAAAGACATTGAGCTTTTTGAGTTTTAGGAAATGCTATTACATCTCTAATACTATCTGTACCTGCCATTAACATAATCATTCTATCTAGTCCCATTGCAAAACCACCATGTGGAGGAGCACCAAATTTCAGAGCATCTAATAAGAAACCAAATTTATCTTGAGCCTCCTCTTCTTCTATTCCTAAAAGTTTAAATATCTCTTCTTGAATAGCCTCTTTATGAATACGAATAGAACCACCACCTAACTCTGTACCATTTAGAACTATATCATAAGCTATTGAACTTATATCTTCTATATCATCATACTCAATTTTACCATCTTCTGATAGTTTTGGCATTGTAAATGGGTGATGAAGTGCTTTTACTTTACCTTCAGCTACTTCAAACATAGGGAAATCCATTACCCATAAAAATTCAAATTTAGACTTATCAATTAAATTTAATTTCTCATGTTCTGCTAGGAAAATTCTAAATCTACCCATATAATCTAATACTAGTTTCTTATTACCAGCACCAAAGAATACTGCATCACCCACTTCAAGATTACATCTTTCTATAATAAGAGAAATATCTTCTGGAGTAAAGAATTTAGTTAAAGGTCCTTTTAATCCATCTTCTTTCATTTGGAAATAACCTAAACCACTAGCACCAAATTTTCTTACAAAATCTTCAAATTTCTTCATCTCTCTTTTTGAAAATATTTTGTCTCCATTTGGAACTTTCAGAGCTTTAATACGATTATTTTTACTATCACTAGCAATATTAGAGAATATCTCATTATCACATCTAGCAAATATATCAATAACATCAACCATAGCTAAATCATAACGCATATCAGGCTTATCAGAACCATAAAATTCCATAGCATCATTATATGTCATTCTCTTAAACTTAGATGGAATATCAAAACCACTTTTAGTAAATATATCGTGAATTAATTTCTCTGCAACAGTAATAACATCTTCTTGGTTACAAAAACTCATCTCAACATCTATTTGAGTAAACTCTGGTTGTCTATCTGCTCTAAGGTCTTCATCTCTAAAACATTTTGCAATCTGAAAATATCTATCAAATCCACCAACCATAAGAAGTTGTTTAAAAAGTTGTGGAGATTGAGGAAGTGCATAGAATTCACCACCATGAACACGACTAGGAACAAGATAATCTCTAGCTCCCTCTGGAGTTGATTTTGTAATAATTGGTGTCTCTATCTCCAAAAATCCCATCTCATCTAAAGAGTTTCTTGTAGCAATAGTTACATCTGAACGAAGTTTAAATATATTATAAGACTTCTGAGTTCTCATCTCTAAATATCTATATTTAAGTCTAATCTCTTCATTTACTTTATCATCATTTAACTCAAAAGGCATAGGCAGTGAACGATTTTCTATAATCATCTTATCTACAACAATCTCAACTTTTCCAGTCTTAAGATTTGGATTCTCTAATCCTTCACCTCTTGCTCTAACTTTTCCTGTTACAATTAAAACAAATTGGTCTCTAACCTCTTCTGCCATTTTATGAGCCACAACATTATCTGCAGGGTCACATACTAATTGTAATACCTCATCTTTATCTCTAAGGTCAATAAAAATAACTCCACCATGGTCTCTTCTACTCGCAACCCAACCACTAACTGTTATCTCTTGTCCTATATTCTCTTCATTTACTTTAGCACAATAATGTGTTCTCACTAGCTATCCTCTAAATCTAAAATTTGATTAGATTATAACTAATTTTGGTTGTTAAATTACTAATATTATTTAATTACTCAATATAACCTCTGGATATTTACTAGACCTTGTATTTTTTAGTGGTGGATTTGATAATGCTCTTACTGTGTATACAAAAGATATTTTAGGTTTTTTTGTAATATTTTGATTTGCACGATGTAGAAGTTTTGAGTGAAATAGTACAATATCCCCTCTATTTAAGTTACTGCTAACTTTTGTATCTATAATATTTTTATTTAATTTATAATCAGGCTTTAGATACTCTTTTTTATCGAATTGTTTTTTTGTAAATTTCATTTTATGACTTCTTGGAATAAACTCTAATACACCATTTTTGCTATTCTCTTTATCTAGTGCTAACCATACAGATAATAGAGAGTCATTTTTAAAATTCCAATATCTAATATCTTGATGCCAATTTGTCTCTGTACTAGAATAAGGCATTTTTGTCATAATTGAGTTGTGATGAGCCAGAGTTAATACAGGAGTATCTTTAAAAATTTGTTTTAATATTGGGCGTATCTTCTTACTTTCCATCCAATTTTTAAATATAATATCTCTATTATAGACTTGCCGTAATCGCCTAATCGTCTTTTTATTATCTTTTTTAGTGCTATTATAATTTATTATATTTGTACGGTATTTTTTAGAGTGACTATGATAAGCCACCTCTGTTTCAATAGGTTCAATTTTATATTTAATATGAATAGAAGTAATATCTAATATTGATTTAGTCTCTTTTTTTGTAGCAAAATTACGCAATATAAGATAACCATTTTCATTAAAAAAATTTAACTCATCTTTGGTTAATTTCATAAATACTCCTAATATAAATATCTTTAATTATATCGAAATATTCTCAATAAAATCTATTACATCTTTTCTTATAATTATAGCATCTATGCAAAACGCTGTATCTATATTTTTTAGCTTTAGATAATAGTGTGTAGAGTTTATAACTCTATGTAATTTTCTCGGTGTTAAGTTATATATTGGGTCAAAGTTTGCTTTTGCACTTTTCACTTCAATAAAATGATAGATATTATCTTTTATTGCAATAATATCAATCTCACCCATCTTTTTAGCATAAAAATTCTGCTCTATTATCTCATAATCTAAATTTATTAAATATTCTATTGCTAATGCTTCTGCTTCATCTCCAATCTCTTTAGTTCTCTTTTCTCCACTCATTTTTCTCTGCTCCTGTTAAATCATATTTACTTAAATATCCTCTAGGAGTTAATACTTTTCCATTAGATGTTAATTTTGTAGTAGAGTTTCCTATTAAAATTGTTGTTGACATATTAACTTTATCATTCTCAACACCAGCATCTATCAACTCTTTAGCTGTTATTATCTCTATAAATTGCTTCTCTCGACCTAAATCTCTTCCAACAACAACAACTCTATCAGGAGATATATTTGATAATTTTTCTAACATTCCACGATATGGTTCAAGTCTACTTCTACTTTTTGGATTATATATTGCAATTACAAAATCACACTCTAACGCAAGTTTTACTCTTTTTTGAATTAAATCAAAATCTGTTAATCTATCTGATAATGATATTAAACAAAAGTCTTGAGATAATGGAGCTCCAACCTCTGATGCTAAAGCTAATACAGATGTAATTCCAGCGAGTGAAATATACTCTATATCATTCCAATAACCTTTTACATCTAAAAGTTCAACAACTAATGAACCCATAGCATAAACATTTGCATCACCGTTAGATATTAATACAACATTTCTTCCCTCTTTAGCAGACTCTACGGCATAAGTAGCTCTCTCTATCTCTTTCGTCATTCCAGAAGTATATGTCTCTTTATCTTTTAAATACTCTTTTAAATCTTTTATATATTTGGTATAACCAACAACTAAATCAGCCTCTTTTATAGCCATAATTGCTTCATTTGTAAGATAACGACTTCCACCTGCACCAGTTGATACTAATTGTAATTTTCCCATTTAAATCCTTTTAAAAAGCGAAGTATATTATTTTTTATTTAAAGTATCTAATTGAAGCAAATCCAGAAGCTCCATTCTCTTTGCAACTTTTTATATGCTCTTTTGTAATTATGCCACCTAGTGCAATAATGGGAATATTTATAATTTTATATAAATCATTCAAAGCTTTCAGACCTATTGGTTCACCTTTATTTGGAGTATTAAATATTGGGCTATATGTAATCATATCTGCTCCTAACTCTTCAGCTTTTAAAGCCTCATTTTGAGTATGCGTACTTATTATAACAAAGAGATGTGATTTCTTAGCAATTTTTATATCATTTAGTTGTTGACTTGTCAAGTGTATTCCATCAGCTTTTAAATCTATTGCTAATTCTAAATCTGTATGTAGTAAAATTTTTTGAAATGGATATTTTCTTGCTTCTTTTATAAAAAGTTTGGCATTTTGTTTATAGTTTTTACTCTTTTTATCTCTATATACGATAATGTCAGATTTTATAGAAAACTTATTTAAATCCCTTTCAAGACTCTTAAAGCTAAGAGTTGAAGGGTCAGTTATCGCATAGGCTATCATTAGATTTTATCTAAGATAGTCTCTTTTTGAGAATTCTGAGATTGAATATCTTCAAGGATTTTAGTTTGTCTTTTCATCTCATCTAGTTTTGACTCTTCTGATAGAATATGTTCTAAGATAACTACCAAAAAAAGTGATGGAAGAGATGCAAAGAATGCTAAGACAAGTGCCATAACAATACTAAATTTATAATAAGATATTACAGTTGCAATAAAGCTTATAAAAACTAAAGCCCAAGAGACACCAAGAAGAAAATTAATCAAAGAGTTAAGTTTTGTTCTTTGAAGTCTCATACTTTTCCTTTTTTAATGGTCGTCTTCTATTGCCACAGCACCAGCTAGATATACATAAATCAAAATCATAAAAACAAATGTCTGAAGAAGAGCAGAAAATGTTAATAATATATATGCAGGAAGAGGAGCAACCCATGGAACTAACATTAAAAGTACCCATAAGAATAAATCGTCACCTTTAATATTTCCAAATAAACGGAAGCTAAGTGAGATAATTCTTGATATATGAGATACAATCTCAATTGGGAACATTAACGGAGCTAGAATTTTTACTGGACCAGCAAAATGAGCAAAATAACTAAAGAAACCATTCTTTTTGATACCTTCATAGTTATAGTAAAAAAATACTAATAGAGCTAAAGGCAAAGTTACATTTATATTTGATGTAGGAGATTCAAATCCAGGAATAATACCTATTAAATTTGATACAAATACAAATAGCCCAACAGTTGCTACTAATGGAAGATATTTTCTTGCTAACTCTTCCCCTATAACATCTTTACCCATAGAAATAGTACCTTGCAGATATGCTTCTAAGATATTTTGAGAACCATTTGGAACAGCTTTTAAACTTTTTGTTGCTAATAACACAACCATCATAATAATTGACACTACTAAAAGTAAATGAACAACCACTAACATACTACCGTGACCAGTAATAGTACCTATATAAGTAAATACACTTTCACCCATCTATACACCTCTTTAATTATAAGAATATTAAAGGCGATTATAACTTTATTTTACTTATATATTGTATTATTTTGAAAAGGGTAGAAATGAATTCTAATAAAAGTATTAAAAATGTAATTGTTATAGGAGCAGGAGCTAGTGGTATGATGGCTTCAATTATAGCGTCAAGAAATGGTGACAGAGTTGTTCTATTAGAAAAGTTATCTTCAATTGGTACAAAATTAAAAGCTACGGGTGGTGGAAGATGTAATTTAACAAATACGCTACCTAAAGATATTTTTATGGAACACTTTGGACGAGATGGAAGATTTATGAGAGATGCGTTAAATGCTTTTAATAATAATGATTTAAGAGAGTTCTTTTTATCAATTGGAGTTGAGACAGATGCCCCAGATGGATTTAGAGTATTTCCCATAGGACATAGTGCTAAAACAATTTTAAATGCGTTACAAAAAGAGATGGATAATCTAGGTGTAGAGATATATTGTAATCAATCAGTTAAGAATATAGATATAAAAGATGATATTAAAATAGTCTCAACAGAGAGCCATATATTTAAAGCTGAAAAGATAGTTATTGCAACAGGGGGATTGGGTTATCCTAAACTTGGAGCAGAAGGAGATGGTTTTAGATTGGCAAAAAATATGGGACATAAAATTACTCCATTATATCCTGCAATGATGCCACTTCAAACTAAAGAAGATTGGGTAAGTAGATGTCGAGCAGATACAATACCTAAAGTCGAAATGCGAGTTGATATAAAAAAATATAGAAAATTATCGGCAAAAGGTGACCTCATCTTTACAAAAAATGGAATTAGAGGGCCAGTTGTCTTAGATTTTTCAAGAGAGATTACTCCTATATTAGATAAATTAGGTGAAGTTCCAATAGTTATGAACTTAACAAAAGGGTTGAATGCAGAAGATATAAGAATAAAATTTAATAAAACTCTACTTGATAAACCTGATATATTAGTTATCGATTTAGTTCAAACACTTTTGCCATCTGCTATATCTTTAGCACTCTGTGATGAGGTCAATGCAGACCCAAATATTACATTTAAAAAGCTATCTGGAGTAGTAAGAGATAGTTTAATATCTACTCTAGTATGGACACCACTAACTATAATTGGACATAATGGTTTCGATATGGCTATGATTACAAGGGGTGGAGTATCACTTAAAGATATAAATCCTAAAACTATGGAGAGTAAAGTAGTAAATGGTATCTATTTTTGTGGAGAAGTTATAAATATAGATGGACCTTGTGGAGGATATAACCTACAATGGGCATTCTCTAGTGGATTTTTAGTAGGTATAAAGTGAATATATTAGAAGCTTAGATATAATATTTGGATATACATATAGGAGATAAAAAATATGAAAATCCTGCATACAT
>FPHG01000035.1_pt1 | contig 28175 bp, 22 predicted proteins | sample 1057261 | NCBI WGS metagenome assembly FPHG01 (sample SAMEA4473298, study PRJEB15554) | hydrothermal vent metagenome | biome: marine basaltic hydrothermal vent biome; feature: marine hydrothermal vent; material: water | place: Pacific Ocean | collected 2011-06-14/2011-07-23 | depth 1709 m
TAGTCTACAATTAAATTTTTATTTTTATTATATTCGATACGAAGAATTTCTGCTAAACATTCAAGAATACTACTCTTCCCACTCCCATTCTTTCCAACAATAGCCGTAACATTAATATTTTCGCCAAAAAAGTTTTCTATATAATCATCATTTTCTTCAATAGTCAGTTCTTTACCATCATAATGACAATTAAATTTAGGAGAAAAATTAAACCCCTGCTTATGTATATTTTTATACTTCTCAACCCATAAATAAACTAATTCCATAATTTACCTTAAACTCCTCTCAATCTTTTAGCAAATGCTACTGCCTCTTTATCTGGATTTTTTCCACCTATAATTCTTGTTATCTCTATAATTCTCTCTTTTTGATTTAATACTTTTGCAATACTTATATTATTTTCTTTATTTACTAATATATGTTGGTCTGCTTTGGCTGATAGGTGGGCTTGATGGGAGATTGCGAATACTTGGTATACTGTGGATAATTTTGCTATCATTTTTGAAATTGCTATGGATTCGTCTCCACTTACATTTGCATCAATTTCATCTAATATAATAACACCTTTATTTACTTTCTCTCGTTGCATTGCAACTACTAAAATAGCTAATCTTAATCGGTTAAATTCGCCTCCACTTAAGGATATGGTTGATGCTTCTCCTAATTCTAAATCTACACTGTCTATACCTAAATCATTTAATGAGCTATCGGAGAATTTAAATATTACAGGTGAAAGTTTTAGGTCTATTAAATAATTCAATAATTTCTCTTCAACATCTTTTGCTATTGATTTTCTCTCTTTAGATATTTTTTGTGCTAATATCATTAACTCTTGAAACTCTAATTCCAAAAATGACTCTAACATACTTTTATCTTGCGTTATATTTTTATACCTAACTATCTCTTTCTCTTTTAACTCTTGATACTCTATTGCCTCTTGAATTGAACCATATCTATTTTTTAACCACGATATTTGTTCTAATCTATTTAAAACATCTTCTACATTTATATCTGATAACTCTTCTGATAATAGTTGAGTCTCTTCAAAATCTGCTCTAAGTTGATTCATTGTATCTGTGAAATAAGCATCTTCTTTCTCTATAAGTTTAAAAACCTCTTGCACTGATGGTTCTAAATTAAATATTCCCATTGCTGTATCTAATGACTCATTTATTTTATCTATTTTTGAAAGTTGTTGTTTTATTCTGATAAGTTCTATATCTTCGCCATCTTTTGGGTTTATAGTTTTGATTTTATCTATCTCATATTGTGCAAATTCTATTAATTCTAATAATTTTTTCTCATCATTACGCATTTTTATTAATTGATTTAGTTTGAAACTATAATTTTTATATCGTTTTTTATACTCTTTTAGAAGTGCTTTATGTGATTTATCTTTTATGATAATTGCATCATCAAGTAGAGATATTAATGAAGAAGTTTCAAACCCACTTTTATCTCGAACACTTAGATAATATATATATTGAGAGAATAATCCTTGTAGAGATTTTTTTGATATATTTTGATTATTCAGATAGAATCTAATCCTATCTTTTTTAATACCTTTGATAACAAGTTCATTATCTAATTCATATATTTTAGTTTTAAAATTTCTTGGTTTGGATAGCGTTACTTCGCATAATTTTGCTTCTGCTATTCTGTGTCCAAAGCAAGATAGAATACTCTGCATTAAAACAGATTTCCCAGCTCCACTAGGGCCACTTAAAACTATTAATCCACTATCAAATTCTAAATCAACTTCTTGAAAACTAATCAGCCCTTTTATATATAATTTTTCTATCAACTATTTTCTCCCCATGAGAGTTTCTCTCTTAATACACTAAAATAATTTCTCTCTTTTTTATGAAGTAATTTAGCACCTTTTACAGCACCTTTTATTACAAGTTTATCTCCATTATAAAGTTTGTAATTATCTTGTCCATCAATAACGACAATTGCTATATCATCTGATGAGTTTAACTCTATTGTTAAATCGGCAGGTACTACAATTGGTCTTTGAGTTAAAGAGTGAGGAGATATTGGAGTCATAATAAAAGCTTGTGTCAGTGGATATATAATTGGCCCACCAACAGCTAAATTATATGCCGTTGAACCAGTTGGAGTTGAGATGATTAATCCATCACCTCTGTATGTATTAAACCAATCACCATTAATATATGCATTAATACTAACCATTTTTGATATAGCCCAACGACTTATTACTACATCATTAAATGCAAAGAATTTTTCTATATGTCCATCTTTGCTTTCAACAAAACCCTCTATCATCATTCTATCATCAATACGATAATTACCTTTAAGAAGATTGTCAAAAAATAACTCAACCTCATCAATACTAATATCTGCTAAGAATCCCAAATTCCCAGCATTAATTCCTAATACAGGTTTATGATAACCATAACTTCTTCTTACCAAAGACAATAGCGTTCCATCACCACCTAAAGATATTAAAAAATCAGATACTTCACACATCTCATTAAAATCTATACCCTCTTCATCTATCATTTTTGCAGATTTAGAAGCGATAAGAACTTTTATACCTTTAGACTCAATTTGGGAAGCAATCTTTTTATAAAGTGGTTTTATTTCTGGAGCGTCAGGTTTTAGGATAAACCCAACAGTTTTAATTTGATTTAATTTTGTATTTGACATTACTCAAGAACCTCTATTAATGATTTAAGTTTTTCTTCATAAATTTCAGTATATTTATCAAACTCCTCTTGAGCTACCTCTAGCCTCTCAAAAAGTTCCTCTATCTCTTCGTTATCAGAAGATATTGATTTAGATAAAGTTTGTATCTCCCCCATATCGCCACTATTTGATGCCTCTATAAGTTTTTTATTATCCTCTTCAACTCTATCTTCTAGTTTTATAATTCTATTTTCGGAATACTCTAACTCTTTTTTCAGAGGATTTACAAATTTTCCTCTCTCTTTGATAATATCTGAACGAAGTTTTTTTATCTCTTTTCTTGATAGTGTAGAGTTTGATTTCTCTTTAATAGGTTTAGAACTCTCTAAATCTTCATCTTCCCAACCAATCTTTTCTAAAAATTCTTTATAATTCCCATTGAAAAACTCTGCATTACCTTTATGAAATATTATAAGTTGGTCTGCTAATTTATGGAGTAACATCTCTGAGTGAGTTACCATTATCGTTGAACCTTCAAACTTATTTATAGCATTAGATAGAGACTCGATAGACTCCATATCTAAGTGGTTTGTTGGCTCATCTAAAAATAGTAGGTTTGCAGGAGTGGCTATAATTTTACCTAGCATAACTCTACTCTTTTCGCCACCAGATAAAACACCTATTTTTTTATCGGCTAACTCTCCACTAAACATCATTGTCCCAGCAATGTTTTTAACAGATGAAAAACCTAATTTTAAATCTACACTCTGTATCTCTTCTGTAATTGTATTAGAGTTTTTAAGTCTCTCTATATTTGTTTGTCCAAAATGAGCCACTTTTGTCTCTGGATGATAATATATCTCACCATCTTTTTTATCTAACTCTTTAGCAATATAGTTTAAAAGTGTAGATTTACCTTTACCATTTTTCCCGATAATTGCAATAGTTTTGCCTTTTTCAAGTGCGAAAGATAGATTTTTAAATAGAAAAGTATTATCGTTATATCCAAATCCTAAATTTTTAGCTTCAAAAAGAAGTTTAGCAGGAGTTTGACTATATGTAAAATTAAAATTAAGGGTAGATTGACTCTCTAACTTTTCTAATCTATCTATCTTTTCTAGCTCTTTCATTTTACCTTGAGCCATAGATGCAGTAGATGCTCTTGCTTTGTTTCTTGCTATAAAATCTTCTAATTCAGCTATTTTTTTCTCTTGATTTACTCTCATCTTCTCATAAAGTATCTCGTCATCAACCAATTGAGTATAGTATTTTTTGCTATTACCCTTAATTAATTTAAGACCTTTTCTATGAATACCCATAGTGTGTGTAGTTACAGAATCCATAAAATCTCTATCGTGAGTAATTAAGATAACTTCACCATCAAATTTTCTTAAAAATCCTTTTAACCATCGCATTGATACAATATCTAAATAGTTGGTAGGCTCATCAAGTAGAAGCAGATTAGGTTCTGTGGCTAAAAGCTTGACAAGATTAATTCTTATTTGATACCCACCTGAAAAGCTTATTGGATTTTTTTCTAAATCATCTTGAGTAAATCCTAGTCCAAAAAGAAGCTTTTCTATTTTATATATATTATACTTCTCATCTTCACTAAGCACTTCAGCACACTCATCAATAAGTGTAGATTTTGTAAAATGAATATGTTGTGGTAATGCTCCAACTATATAATTTTTAGGTATATGAATATCTCCACTATCATGATATTCATCACCTAAAATAATTTTGAATAGAGTTGATTTACCACTACCATTACGCCCAACCAATCCAATTCTACTACCTAATGATAGGTTAAAATTAAGATTAGAAAATAGTGGTCTAGCATTAAAGCTTTTCGTTAAATTTGTAATTTTTATCATTTTTTACTATATCCTAATTTTTACACCATTGTCGTTCACAAGGTATATTATTTGCATCTCCATCCATTTTTGTATTTGGACAATTTCTTAAAAAGTATGTTGCCTCTTCACAAGATGTCATCTGGCTACAATATTGTCTTCCATCACATTTTAATTTATTTGAAGGAGTATACATATCTTTGACTGTTGGAGCATTTACTGAAATATCATCAACCTCTATACCAGTTGTATCACATAAAGTATCTTCACAAGGAATGCCATTACTATCTTTATCAAGTTTTTCTGTATTTGGACAATTAGATATATAATAGAGTGCTTCTCCACAACTCCTCATCTCACTACAAGCTGTTTTTCCTGTACACTCTAAAATAATTTTCTCTTCTTTTGGAACAACTTTTTCAACAACCTCTTTTATTATCTCTTGTTCAATAAATTTAACTTTAGTTTTTGGAGGATTTAATTGATTTGCAATAGATGGAAAATACTCTTTAAATATATTACTTTTATAAGCTTCTGTAAAATACCCAGCAGATAGAATTACTCCTAATAAGATAAATATAAAAAGTATAGAGTATAAAACTACATTATTACCCTCTTTTTTAGGTTTTTTATGTTCTACTCTAGGAAGTAATTTAGCTTTTACTGCCTCATCTTGACCATCTCCATTTCTGACAATATTGTACTCTAGCATATCTCCAATAATAAGAGGTTCATAGTTTGATATTGATGATATTTTAAGAATAATATCTTTTCTGTTATGAACAGATTTAACAATACCAATACCTTTTTTATCGTCCCACTCTTCTAATTTGCCCTTATATAATTGTGCCATTTCCAACTCCTTGTAGTATTAATAGATTCTATTTAATATTGTAGTATAATATCAAAAAATATAAATAGAAAGGGTTAAAATGAATAAAAATATTATTGTAGTTAATCTAATTAGGCTATCTATACTTTTTAAAAGAAAATAGATGTATGGATTTTATCGTGTAGCTTCGGCTGTTAATAAAACAACGGTAGCAAACCCTAAAGCTAATGCTGATGAGGTTTTAGAACTTATAAATAGTGCTTTTAATAGTGATATTTCAGTTATTGTTTTCCCTGAACTTACCTTAACAAGTTATAGTGCTGGAGATTTATTTTTTCAAGATAGATTGCATAATGCACAAAATAAAGCTTTAGAATTTATTCTTAACTCTACTAAAAATATATCAACTATTGCAATAATTGGGATTGTAGTTTTTTATAAAAATAGATTATATAATTGTGGTGTAGTTATTCAATCAGGAGAAATTTTAGGAGTTGTACCTAAGAGTTATATACCTAATAATAAAGAATTTTATGAAAAAAGACAATTTAATAGTGGTAAGAATATAATAAACTCTACTATAAATTATCTAAATAGAGATATACCGTTTGGTACAGATTTATTATTTAAATATAACGATATGCTTTTTGGAATAGAGGTTTGTGAAGATTTATGGGCAGTTACTCCACCTAGCAATAGATTAATTGGTGCTGGAGCTAATATTATCTTTAATCTATCGGCAAGTAATGAGGTTATTGGAAAGGCAGAGTATAGAGAGTCTTTAGTTAGAATGCAGAGTGCAAAAGGATTTTGTGCTTATGTTTATAGCTCTTCAGGTGTTGGAGAATCTACAACCGATATGGTTTTTGGTGGAGATGCTATTATTTGTGAATATGGCTCTTTATTGGCTAAAGCAGAACGATTTAATATGGATAATCAATTAATCAGTGCTGATATTGATTTACAAAAATTAAAATATTTAAGAGTTAGTGAGGGGAGCTTTTCTGATTTTGAAACTTTTGATGCAAGAGTTATAAATTTATCAAAAATACCAAAGATTAAAAAATTGAATAGATATATTGACCCATTTCCTTTTATTCCATCTAGTAAATCTGAAAAAGAGAAAAGATGTGAAGAGATTATAAATATTCAGGCATACGGACTTATTAAACGATTAACATCAGCAAGAATATCTAAAGCCATTATAGGAATATCTGGAGGGTTGGATTCTACTTTAGCACTACTCTCAACTTTTAAAGCCTTTGAAATTATGAATTGGGACAGAAAAAATATTATATCTATTACAATGGCAGGGTTTGGTACAACTTCACGAACAAAAAATAATGCTATAAAATTATGTGAAACGCTAGGTGTTACTTTAAGAGAGATAGATATAGTTGATTTATCTTTAAAAGAGTTTGAAGCGATAGGACATAATCCAGATGACCATAGTGTTACTTACGAAAATGTACAAGCAAGAGCAAGAACTTCTATATTGATGAATTTGGCAAATAGAGAGGGTGGATTAGTAATTGGAACGGGTGATTTAAGCGAAGTTGCATTGGGTTGGAGTACATATAATGGAGACCATATAAGTATGTATGGACTGAATGCTACAATTCCTAAAACACTTATAAAATATGTAATAGAGTATTTTAAATATAATAAAGATATAGCATATATATTAGAAGATATATTAAATACCCCTATATCTCCTGAACTTCTTCCACATAAAGAAGATGAGATAGTTCAAGAGACAGAGGCTATTATAGGTTCATATAATTTACACGATTTCTTTTTATATCATTTTATAAAATATGGGGCTGAACCAAAGAAAATAGAGTTTTTAGCACAAATTGCATTTAAAGATATGCACTCAAATAGTGAGATTAACAGAATATTAAAAGTATTTATAAATAGATTTTTTACTCAACAGTTTAAACGAAGTTGCACACCAGATGCCCCTAAAGTAGGGACAATAAGTCTAAGCCCACGAGCCGATTGGAGAATGGCAAGTGATGCAAGTAGAGATGAGTGGTTAAAAGATATTTAACTAAAGAGCCTCTTCGTTCTCTTCACTTGTACGAATACGAAGAACGCTATCTATTGAAGTTACAAATATTTTACCATCTCCAATTTTACCTGTTTTCCCTGCTTCGCTAATTGCTTTTACTGCAATATCTGCGTACTCTTGAGAACTTACAACTATCTCTATTTTAATTTTAGGGATAAATTCAACAATATATTCAGCACCTCTGTATAGCTCTGCGTGACCTTGTTGTCTACCGTATCCTTTTACTTCAGATACGGTCATTCCTTCGATACCAGCCTCAACTAGTGCCTCTTTTACATCTTCTAATTTAAACGGTTTGATAATCGCTTCAATTTTTTTCATACTTTATCCTTATTGCTTATATATTAAGAGCTTTTTCCCCATGTATCATCTCATCAAGACCAATTTGTTCTGTCTCTTCATCTACTCTACCACCACCTGTAATAATACTAGATATAAAGAAGATAATAGCTGTCATTATACCACTATAAATTACAGTTAATCCAATAGCTTTAAGTTGAGCTAACATCTGTGTACCTAGAGCATAATCATCAGCTTTAAGGTATGGAGCGATAAATAATGCTGTTGCAATTGAACCCCAAATACCAACTAATCCGTGAACCCAAAATGCGTCCAGTGAGTCATCAACTTTGAATATAGGTTTAAGTTTTGATACACCAATAAATCCAACGATACCACCAACTAAACCAATAATGATAGCACCAACAATACCAGCACTACCAGAAGCAGGAGTAATTGCAACTAGACCAGCAACAGCACCTGATGCACCACCAATTAGAGTTGGAGTTTTATATACAATCCACTCTGCAATTAACCAACCAATTACACCTAAAGATGCTGCAACATTAGTTACAAGGAAAGCATTACCTGCGATACCATCAGCAGCAACTTCTGACCCAGCATTAAATCCAAACCAACCAAACCATAAAAGAACTGCTCCAAGAACTGCGAATATAGGTGAGAAAGGTTTAATAGCAACTTTTCCATAATCTTTTCTACGACCTAACATCATTGCTACAACAAATCCTGCTACACCAGCATTAATATGAACAACTGTTCCACCAGCAAAATCCATCTCTCCAAAGTTTAGAGTCTCTCCACCACCCCAAGCCCAATGAGTTACAGGAGCATAAACAACTAAAATCCATAAAGATGCAAATATAATAAATGTAGAGAATTTAACTCTCTCTATCATTGAACCACTTGCAATTGCTACGGCGATAGCTGCGAATGTACCTTGAAATGCAACAAAAAGAAGTTCTGGAATTGTTCCTGTTAAACTTTTATCTGTAATTCCATCAAGTAATATTTTACCTGTACCAATAAAGTCACCACTACCAAAAGCAATACTATATCCAGCTACAACCCATACAAGTGTACCTACTGCAAATGCAATAAGACTCATACCCATAGTATTGAGAACATTTTTGCTTCTAGTCATACCACCATAAAAAAGTGCTAATCCAGCAGGAGTCATAAGCATTACAAATGCAGTAGCCACAAGCATCCAAGCAGTATCACCTGTATCTAGGGAAGGTACTTCTTCTGCAAAAGCAGTTATAGGCAAAAGAGTTGCCAAAAGAGTTAGAAATTTTCTTTTCATACGATTATATCCTTTTAAAATAATATAATATGATATTATCATACTATATATAATTTTAGAGGATAATGATGATTAATTTTTAATCATTTAATACTTAAAGAGTTTAATAGTTTCGTACACATCTAATCGAATTTAAATTCTTCATATCTTCATAGTCTGTTCCACCATCTTTACCAAAAAATATATGCCAAGCAAATGAACTATCAGGTTTTATTTTTGTTGACCAATAGAATGTTTTTGAGACATTATGAAATCCTTTTTTTATGGCAGGATTATTATCTGTATCTAGTATACTCTCTAGTTCATATTTCATTGGTATTCTCCAATCTACATAATTACCTAAGAATAAATTATAACAGTAATTTTTTGCATCTTCCCATGATAAAATAATTTTTTTACAATCTCTATTATCTTGCCACATAAGTTTTCTTTTTTTATCTATAAATATATCATCTATCGGTTTTATTGAATTCTCAACGGAATGAATTTTATTCTTTGTAAAATTATCGGTTATATTATCTATGCTAATACCCTCTTTATCTATATAAAAATAGGCTAAAGCACCCATTCCAATAATAAGAACTATGGATAAATTAATAATAATTATACTCATACTTATATGCTCTCTCTTTTTATCTTTTTTGACTATATGATGTTTTCTTTTATGTGGAGGATAGTTGTTATTAGATGATGCTTCAGATAATGAATTAATAGTTAAGCCTCTCTCTTTACTATCATTTGTCGAAGAGCCATAAACAGATACACTACCTTCATTTCGTCTTGTTTCGTTCAGTGCCTCATTTTTCTCTTTATTTTTTCTAACCTCTTCTTTCCATTTACGGTCAGCCTCTTCTTTCTCCTCTCTTCTAGCATTTTCTATATCTTTTAGCGTTGGGAGTTTTGTTCCACATCTCTTACAAAACAGTGCCTCTTCAAGATTTTCAGCATTACAGTTAATACATATTTTTACCATTATTTTTCCTGTTTGTGTTTGATTATATCATAAGATGTATTGATTAGTTTGAGTTTTTCTTCAGCAAATGCTAACATATCATCAGGCAAATCTTTACTAATAAGAGAATCATAATGATATTGTCTAACAAGTTTTCTATAATTTCTCTTAATTACATTAAAAGGGTCTCTTGGAGTAATATTTAATATTTTATAACAATCTTCAATAGTTAATTCTCTATCTTTATCTCTTGTTATATCTTCAGGGTCAAACTCATTTCGTATATTTCGATAGATTACCATATCTATACCTAAACTTTTTACAATTTTTAAGATAATTTTTTCCTGTTTAGGTTGATAATTATCATCAATAAATGCTAGCTCAACAAATAGTCTAATAATTTCTATTTTTAGGTCTCGCATAATTTTCATATTTGATATTTTCCTAGATAGTGTATCTATATTAGCTAAATTTCTTTTTTCATTATCTAATATCTTTGCATAAATATTGATAACTTGTTCTGTTTGAGAGCGTTTTCTTGCAAAAACAATAAATGAGTTTTGAAAAAATGAAACCTCTTTCTTTCCTATTCGTCCCCCCATTTTTGCAATTTTAGCTAAGAGTGCTATAACAATACCATCTAAACTCACAATAACATGGTTATATAACTCTTCATCACTCATAGTTCCATTCAACTCCTTTCCACATTTCATACAAAATTTATCATTACAATTATTTTTATACCCACAGTGTTGACATTTACACTTACGGAATTTTTTTGCCTCTTGTTGAGATAATTTAATCTCCTCTTTTGTTGGCATAAGTTCACCACAATATATGCAATAGATATTATCAACATCATTGATTTTATCACAATATTTACATCTATAATCTTGTGCTTCATTATTCCAAAAATCAAACATAAAAATTCCTAATTCATAATTTTATTCTGTATCTTGTTCTTGTAGAGATTTTTCTCTGATTACTGCTACAATTTCAATATAACACTCTCTCCAGTCATCTTCTCTTGTTTTATCTAATAATTGAATAATTTCATTAAAAGAAACTTCTTTAGAACTCTCTTCATCTTTTCCAAACCGACAATTAAAGTCATAAAAACTATTTGTTACTTGAATTTTTTTCTTTTTTTCTCGTTTTAAATATTTTCTTAATTGATGTTTTATCTTCTCTATAATACGGTCAGGGTGTTTGTCACCCTCTCTTAGCTTAAATATTTTCTTCAATTTATCCCTCTCTTTTTGATACTTCTTGACAAAGTTTAACAAAGTATTTTGCATTTTCAACAGGTACATCTGGAAGAATTCCGTGACCTAAGTTAAATATATGTCTACCATCTTTCATTGTATTTGCCAAAGATTCAACGCACTCTTTTGTTGCCTCTTTACTGTATAATCTACACGGCTCCATATTTCCTTGAAGAACATATTTGTCTCCAAGTTTCTCTTTTGCTAATGCCATTGGAGTTGACCAATCTACACCAAATACATCAAAGTTACCATAAACTTTATCTAAGAATGCAGGAACTCCTTTTGGAAATAAAATAATTGGTATATTTGGATATTTAGATTTTAAATAGTCTGAAATTTCTATCATATATTTCCAACTAAACTCATCATATTTACTAGGTTCAATAGCTGATGCCCAACTATCAAATATTTGAACAACATCAATACCAGCCTCTATTTGTCTCTCCATATATAGCTTAACAACCTCTGTTACTTTTTCTAAAATATTATGCAATAGTTTTGGATTTGAATACATCATTTTTTTACAAAGATTATATGTTTTTGTACCTTGTCCCTCTATCATATATGTAGCTAAAGTCCATGGGCTACCTGTAAAACCAATTAGTGCTTTATCATCTGCTAATTTTTCACGAATAAGTTTAATAGTATCATATACATAAGTTAATTTATCAGATGCCTCTTTTCCACCAATTAATCTATCTAAATCTTTTTCATCTTTTATAGGGTCACTAAACTTTGGACCTTCACCCTTTACAAAAGATAAATCCATTCCCATCTCATCAGGAATAACCAAAATATCAGAAAATAGTATCGCTGCATCAACACCTACAATATCTATTGGTTGAAGAGTTACTTCACAAGCTTTTTCAGGATTATGGCAAAGATTTAAAAAATTACCAGCTTCTGCACGAACAGCCATATATTCTGGAAGATAACGACCAGCTTGTCTCATCATCCATACAGGAGTATATGGTGTCTCTTTTCCTAAACATGCATCTACAAATATTTTATTCATTAATGTCCTACCTTACTTAAATAATTTAAACCTATTGCTAAAGCCATTATAGAAATTGCAAAATATAACATCTCTAAAGGAGTCTGATATTGTGTATGCAGAACTCTTTGAAAAAAATTCACAACGAGTACCATTATAATAACTTTTGCAATTTTGTCTTTTAGTTGGTCAAGAGAGCTAATCGCTAATAGCTTACTTCCATTTTGACCACTTGCTTCATCTATATCTGATATGAATAGTTCATATAAACCAAAAGAGAATATGAACATTACCACAGCTATTAAATATAAATCAACAGCTCCAATAATTCCAGATACCATATCTTCGTGAAATGTCTCTGGATGTAGCCCTGAAATTATAATATTAAAAGTATTGGTTGCTACATGCCAAATATCTAATGATGCTACTATAAATAATACTATTGCACCTAATAATCCAAATACAACTGCTAATATAATAATAAATCTACTTCTCCAGATAGCACCTTCAAAGATAAACTCTATTAAACTTTGTCCCTCAAGTCTTTGAGCCATTTAACTATTCTCCTCTAACTCTATCCATTTTTGTGCAATTCTAATAGAATTAGTAGCTGCACCAACTCTAACTTGGTCTGCAACGCCCCAAATATGTAGTACATTATCTTCAAAAATATCTTTTCTAACTCTTCCAACATAAGTTAAATCAGTATCTGTTGATATTATAGGCATTGGATATTCATTGTTTTCTAAATCATCAATAAGTTTAACATTTTCAAAGTTATCTAAAGCCTCTTTAACTTTATCAATATCAACATAAACGCCATCATCAAATCTAATAGTAATTGCTTCGCTATGGCTTCTTAAAACAGGAACTCTTACACAAGTAGCAGATAGAGGAAAACTACTATGCATAATTTTTGCTGTCTCATTTGTCATCTTCATCTCCTCTTTTGTATATCCATTATCTTGAGGAACATCAATATGAGGAATAACATTAAGTGCAATTTGATGAGCGAACGCTTCTGCTTTAGTATCACCTAATTTAAATGTAAAAAACTCTTGCATCTGTTTCACAAGCTCTTTCATTCCTGCTTTACCTGCACCACTTACTGCTTGATATGTACTTACATCTACTCGTTTAATTTTATATAAATTATCTAGTGGTTTAAGAAGTTGAACCATTTGAATAGTTGAACAGTTAGGATTTGCAATAATTCCTGTCTCTCTCCATTGAGATATATCTTCAGGATTAACCTCTGGAACAACTAAAGGAATATTATCAATCATTCTAAAATTGCTAGTATTATCTATAACTACTGCTCCTGCATCAACTGCATATTTAGCATATTTTTCAGATATACTACCTCCTGCTGAGAAGAATGCTATATCAATATCTCTACCTTCAAAAACTGTTTCAGTTAACTCTTCAATTCTATATCTTTTCTCTTGAAACTCAATAAATTCACCTGCTGATTTAGAACTTGCTAGTGGTAATAAATCTCCAATTGGAAAATTAACATCTTCTAAAACTCTAAAAATCTCCTCACCAACAGCTCCACTAGCACCAACAACTGCCACATTATACTTAATCACTCAATAATCCTTCTTCATTAATTTCATCTTCACTTTTCTCTTCTTTTGGACATCTAGCTATACTAACAACTTTATCATCTTTATCTACATTTACAATATTTACTCCACTTGTATTTCTACCAGCCTTTCTAATTGTTTGCATATCAACTCGAATCATTTTACCAATACTTGTTAATGCCATTAAATCTTGACTCTCATCAACTAATACATTTCCAACAACCGTTTTACCAGTTTTTCGTGAAAGTTTCATAGATATAACTCCACTTCCTGCACGATTTGTTAATCTATAAGCATTTACTTCAGTTCTTTTACCTACACCATTTTCACTAACAGTTAATAACTCTTGCTCTTCATTTTCTATAATATCAGCATCTACTACAAAATCATCTTCATTTTTGAATTTAATACCTCTTGAACCTCTAGTATTTCTACCTTGATTTCTAGTCTTTTCTATATCAAATCTGATAACCTGACCTAATGCTGTAAATATCATTATATATTTAGACTCACTAAGTGTTATCTCTGCTGTTACAACCTCATCACCTTCATCTAAAACGATTGCTCTAACACCATTACTTCTAATATTACTAAATTCACTCAAAGCCGTTCTCTTAACTATACCATTTTTTGTAAAGAATGCTAATGATTTACTATCATCAAAATTATCAGTAGGAATAATAGCCATAATTTTTTCATCTTGTTGAAGATTTATTAAATTAACTACTGCCTTACCTTTTGCAATTCTACTACCTTCTGGTATACGATAAACTTTCAACCAATAGAGTTGACCTAAATTTGTGACAAACATTAAAGTATCGTGAGTATTAGAGATAAAGAACTCTTCGATAAAGTCATCATTATAAGTAGTAATAGCTGTTTTACCCTTACCACCTCTTTTTTGCTTCTCGTACTGTTTGATTGCTACTCTTTTAATATATCCTCTATGTGTAATAGTTACAACCATTGGCTCATTTACGATTAAATCTTCAATATCTATATCATCATAATCATCAACAACCTCTGTAAGTCTAGGAGAATTAAATTTCTCACCAATCTCTGTTAACTCATCTTTAATAATCTTATTAAGTATGCCTTCGCTCTCTAATATAGACTCTAAGTGTGCAATAACTTTTTTTAGTTCAGTGAGTTCATTATCAATTTTCTCCTGCTCTAATCCAGTTAATCTTCTTAATTTCATCTCTAATATAGCAGAGGCTTGAATTTCGGATAGATTAAAATTTTGAATTAATGATAATTTTGCAACTTCACTATCATCACTCTCTTTGATAATTTTAATCACTTCATCAATATTACCAACAGATATTTTAAGACCTTCTAAAAGATGTACTCTAGATTTTGCTTTCTCTAATTCAAATATAGTTCTTCTAATAATTACAGTTTTTCTATGATTTAAAAATATATCAAGAAGCTCCATAAGGTTTAATATTTTAGGCTCTTTATTAACAATAGAAAGCATAATAATACCAAATGTAATTTGCATTTGTGTAGATTTGAATAGATGATTTAATACTATCTCACTCATAGCATCTCTTTTTAACTCCATAACCACACGGATACCATCTCTATCAGATTCATCTCTAATCTCTGATATACCTTCAATGCTTTTATCACGAACTAATTGAGCAATATTTTCTATAAGTCTTGATTTATTAACTTGATACGGTAACTCATCAATTACAATAACATCTCTATTGCCTTTCTCTTCAAGATGAGTTTTAGCTCTTACTTTAATTCGTCCTCTACCTGTTGTATATGCATCAGTTATACCTTTTCTACCAAAGATAATACCACCTGTTGGAAAATCAGGGGCTTTAACAAAATTCATTAAATCTTCAACTGCACAATTTTCATTATCAATACGATACATTAACGCTTCAATCAACTCATCTAATCTATGAGGAGGAATATTTGTAGCCATACCAACAGCAATACCACTTGAACCATTTAAAAGTAAATTTGGAATACGAGATGGAAGAACATCAGGTTCAGATAATGAATCATCATAGTTAGGAGTAAAATCAACAGTATCTTTTTCAATATCTTTTAATATATCTTCAGAAAGCCGTGTCATTCTTGCTTCTGTATTATGATTTATTAATCCATTTGCTACAAAAGAGTGGCATTCACTATCAACTTTAATAGAGTAAACAACCTCTTCATAATCTGTTTTTTCACAGCTTTTAACAGAAGCATAATAGTAGTTTTTATTTACTAATTCTTCTTCTAAACTATTTATATTAACTCTATCTTCATCTTCAGTAATTTTAACAATAACTCCAAATTCTAAAAGTAAAATTTGTATATCTTTAGCTAATTTAGAACTTATTGTTGAGTAATTTACTTGAGAAAGAGAACCATTTCCTTCAAATAGATACTGTAAAAATATATCTTGAGCCTCTTTTGAACCCTTAAAGATAAATTTAGGAACTCTTCTATCTTCTGATTTAATAGATATTATCTCTTTATAAATAGACGAGTTTATTAACTTATCACTATCTTTTAAATTATCTAAATCTACACTAAATTCTTCTTGATGAGTCTCAAAACTATCTCCAAACTCATCTTTCCAAGCTTGAATAAAATTATCAAAATATATTTTATCATTACTCTTAAAACTTAGTTTATTTTTACTTATAAATCCTTGAGATACCAAACAACCTGCAATAATAGATATATTTTTCTCTTGTTGCGAGATTTTTGCATCATTTAATAAAACCTCACTTCTATCAATAACTATTCTATCATCTAAATTAATTTTATCTAAAGTCTTCCAACTATGAATTTCTTCATTATTCTCATTAGTAATTATTGTCAAAATAGGATGATTAGAACTTCCTCTAACGCTATAACCCTCTTTGGTTTTTAACTCATATATATTATGTTTTCCTGAATTAAAAAATTTAGAAGCTCTGTTTTCATTTTGACCTAAAGATAAAACTTTAATATCTAAATCATTATCACTATCAAGTTCACTATTATTAATTAAATCTTGAATTTCAACAAGACCATTATCAGTTTTTATAAGAGTATCACCCGTTACACAATATCTCATCGCTGCAGCATTATCACCATCAATAGACCCAAAGTTCCCCTGACCATCAATTAAAGGAGACCTCATCGAGAAGCTTTGAGCCATACGAACCATAGCATCATAAACAGCTGTATCACCATGTGGGTGATATTTACCTATGCAGTTGGAGCTGATACTTCCATTAACAAAAAACTCATGAACATCTTCTACTGTAAAGTCATAAGTTATCTCATCTTTAATCTTTTTAACTTTTTTGACTTTGATAAATCTTATCTTATTATCTACAATATATTTAAGATGTTCATATAGTTTTGTATCTAATCTTTTTAGTTTTTCAAGAATATTAAGCTCTTCGATACTATCAGAGTATAATTTAATATTATCTGCTAACTCTTTTGCGTATCTTATTTTTACACCATTTTTATATTTAATACCCAATCTAAACTTTTTGCCATCTTCACCTTTATACCAACCAGCTCCAAGATGTCTCTCTGAGAATATAGTAAATACTTTTTTAGCAAAATATGGTAGATGACTTGTAAGACTAGGAGAGTTTGAAACTATAAAACTCTCTAATCTCTCTTTTTTCTTTTGGTTTAAAAGTGTTAATTTATCTTTAAAGAAGTAGGCATTTGAACCTGTAAATGTAAGATTAAAACAATCATAATTTGATTTAATTTCTCTATTTTCTTGAATAAAGTGAGAATCTCCCTTTCTCCCTGCATTAATTATAAAAGAGATTACTCCAAATCTATCAAAAAGTAAAATACCTAATTTTCTTAAAAAATCATAAGATACAGAGGTTAAAACTATCTCATTTTTACCATCTTTTCTAATAAATCCATCACCATCAATAAATCCACTTAAAAATGATAATAAAGATTTATTTGAAAAACTTAAAATTTTAGAATTTATGTCTATATTATAACTATACTTATCTGGAACAGCAAATTTATCTAAAAACTTTTTAGATTTCTTTTTATTTGAAATTTTTAATTTATTAGTTGTTTCTGATTGATAAATCTTATTTTCTACTTTAAATACATCTTTTAAATATTTTAATACTTCTTTAGAATTATTAGAAAAAACAACATAATTTAAATCTTTATGTCTATCTATATTTCCATCAGACAAAAACATACCCAAAGCATAAGTCTCACCTTTAGAATAATTATCTTTCATATCCATAAGAGATGGTTGCATTATTAGATAATCATCTGTTGTTAAATCTTTTGACTCTTTAAACTCATATTTTAAATCACTGTTAAAAGTTTTAAACTTATGCCCAAAAGTTACTCTGTTTTCAAAGATATTAATTTTAGGTGTAACTTTTAATAGTGGTTGCTCTGGTTGATAAAAAAGTTCTGTAACATTTTTTATACCTTTTTGAGTATAAACTTTATCCCCTACTTCAACTTCTTCTATTGCAATTAAACCTCTTGTTGTTGATACTAATGAACCTGCAACTAAACAATCTCCCACAATTCTAGCAGATTTTTTATAAGATGTTTTCGAGCCTATATTTAAATCTTTCATCGAGTATAAAATTCTTCGATGAACTGGTTTTAATCCATCTCTTGCATCAGGCAATGCCCGACCAATAATAACACTCATTGAGTAGTCTAAGTAACTACCTCTCATACTATCTTCTATTAGAATAGATTGAGTATTTTTTTTCTCTTCAAACAAATCGCTCATAAGACTCCTTAATGGCTATATAGGGGCATTTCCCTAAAAAAATTATTTTTATTATAGCTAAGAGACGCTTAAGATGTACTCTTTATAAATAGTTTGTAAGTTGGTAAAATTGTAACACTATTATTTAATTGTTAGTTGAGATAAGTATGGCTTAAACTCTCTAAAATTTAACTATGGTTATAATTAATCCAAATTCAGAGTAAAGGACAGAGCAACTATGGATGTTCAAATCTATCAATATGATGCTGTTGTTGTCGGAGCTGGTTTAGCAGGTCTAGCAGCTGCTAGAGAGTTAACCGCGGCAGGCAAGAAAACGGCAGTTATTACAAAACTTCACCCACTACGAAGTCACTCAGGTGCAGCACAAGGGGGAATTAATGCAGCTCTTGGGGCAGATGACTCTACAGATTTACATGAATTCGATACAGTTAAGGGAAGCGATTATTTAGCAGACCAAGATTGTGTTGAATTAATGTGTCAAGGTGCACCAGAGACTATTCGTTGGGCAGAGAGAATGGGTGCTGTTTTCTCAAGAGACGAAAAGGGAGACATTGCTATTAGACCATTTGGTGGACAATCTAAACCTAGAGCTTGTTACGCTAAAGATAGAACGGGTCTTACACTTCTTCAAACTATATATGAACAAGCTCACAGAGAGGGTATAGAAGTTTTTGATGAGTGGTATGTATCAGATATTATATATAAAGACGGAAAAGTATCTGGTGTTGTTGGGTATGATATTAGAACTTCTCAACCAGCTATCTTTAATGCAAAAGTTACAATGTTTGCTACGGGTGGTTATGGTAGAGCTTATAAAATTAACTCAAATGCACATGCTAACACAGGTGATGCACTATCTATCGTTGCAAGAAAAGGTTTACCTCTTGAAGATATGGAGTTTGTACAGTTTCACCCAAGTGGATTAGGTGGAAGTGGTATTCTTATATCTGAAGCAGCTAGAGGAGAGGGTGGTAGACTTTATAATAGTGAAGGTGAGAGATTTATGACTAAATATGCTCCTAATGCTATGGAGTTAGCATCAAGAGATGTTGTAAGTAGAGCTATTACTCAAGAGATACTAGATGGTAAGGGTGTTGGGCCAAATAAAGATGCTGTTAATATAGATTTAACTCACCTTGACCCTAGTATTATCTTAACAAAATTACCAGAACTTAGAGAATTAGCAATTACATTCTTAGGTCAAGATATGTTAAAAGAGCCAATTCATATTGCTGCTACTGCTCACTACTCTATGGGTGGAATACCAACAGATATTAATTGCCAAGTTCAAAAAAATTCAAATGGTGATTTAGTTGAAGGTTTTTATGCAGCTGGAGAGTGTAGTTGTGTAAGTGTTCACGGAGCAAATAGATTAGGTGCAAACTCAGTGCTTGAAGCTCTTTTCTTTGGTAGACACGCAGGTCAAAGTATTTTAAAAGTAATAGATGATATTGAACTTAGAGAAGCGTCAATAGAAGATGCAGATGCTATGCTTGATGAGGTTAATAGAGTTAAAAGTTCTAATGGTTTAGAGAGAGTTCCTAAAATAAGAGAAGAGTTACAGAGTAGTATGACTGATAATGCTGGAGTATTTAGAACAGCAGAGTCATTAACTAAAGAGGCTTCTATTATTAGAGATTTATTAGCTAGATATAAAAATATTAGAATTGATGATAAGTCAAATACATTTAATACAGACCTTCAAGAGGCGATAGAGTTAGAACATATGTTAGAGTATTCACTATTTATAGTAGAGGGTGCATTAGCTAGGGAAGAGAGCCGTGGTGGTCACTTTAGAGATGATTTCCCAACTAGAAATGATGATAAATTCCTCAAACACACTTATGCCTACATGGATAGAGATTATAATATGACACATGATTATGCAGATGTTACTTTAGGTAAGTTTGAAGTTAAAGAAAGAACATATTAAGGAGCTATTATGAGTAAAAAAGAGAGTCATAAAACGGTAACCATAAAAGCTTTTAGATTTAATGCTGAAACGGATTATTTACCCTATTATAAACAGTACGAGATGGAGGTTAGTCAAGATGAGTTAATTCTTGACCTTCTAAATAAAATTAAGTGGGAACATGATGGGTCATTCTCTTATCGTCGTTCTTGCAGACATGGTATTTGTGGTGCTTGTGGTATAAAAGTTAATGGAAAACCTGTATTAGCTTGTAAACAAAATGCTATGGAGCTTTTAGAACTCTTTAATGATGAACTTGTATTTGAACCTCAAAGCAAGAAAAGAGTTATGAAAGATATGATAATAGATAAAAAAGATTTCTGGGACAAAAGAGAAGCAGTTAAACCTTTTGTTGTAGCTGAAATCCCTACTCACCCAGAGCATGAAAGCAATATGTCTCAAGCTGATGTAGAGAAGTTTTTAGATGCTGATTATTGTATTGAGTGTGGTTCTTGTCATTATGCTTGTCCTGTTGTTGAAGTAAATGAAGAGTTCTTTGGCCCAGCTGCATTTGTTTCTGCTTATAGATTTTCTATTGACCCACGAGATGAAGTAGGTGAAGAGAGATTAGAGTTAACAGCTCAAAGTGGACAAGGTGTTTGGGATTGTGTTAAGTGTTTTGAGTGTGCAGAGGCTTGTCCAAAAGAGATAAATCCAATTGAGAAAATTACAAAATTACATAATATGCAATTTGAACAGAATATTGCAGTTAGTAATATAGCAACAAGACATGCAGAAGGTTTCGTTAAAAGTATTAAAAGATATGGTTTCTTAGATGAAGCAGATATTGTAATGTATTCTGAAGGTTATTTAGGAATGTACAAACATATTGGAACAGCTCTTAAAATGATGAAAGCTGGAAAAATTCATTGGTACTCTTCACTTCCTATCTTTAATGGTGTTCCAAAATCTAAAAATTTAAGTGAAATTCAAAAATTAATTAAAATTTCACAAACAAATAAGCTATAAGGAGAGATGATGAGTAAACTACACTATGCACTATTTACAGGGTGTACAGCAAAACAATCAACTCCAGAGTTACTTTCATCTACTTTGGCAGTAGCAGAAAAACTTGGAATTGAAATAACAATTTTAGAAGAAGCTAGTTGCTGTGGAGCTAGTCATCTACAAGACTTTGATGAATTTTTAGCTCATGTATTAAATGCAAGAAATATATGTTACGCAGAGAAGTTAGGTTTGACAATGATTACAATATGTAACACTTGTCAACTAAACTCTGCTATGACAAAACACGCATTAGATACAAATCCAGAATTAAAAGATAGAGTTAATGAAAAATTAGCTGAAGTTGGTTTAGAGTATAAAGGCACAAGTGAAATAAAACACTTTTTATATACTTTGATTGACGAATATGGATTAGAAAATATTAAAGATAAAGTTAAAACACCATTAAGTAAATTTAATATTGCACCGTTCTATGGTTGTCATAATATTCGTCCATCTGAACTTCATGGAAAAAGTAATGGTGGTGAGAACTCATATAATCCAACTTCATTAGATGAATTAATTAATGCTTTAGAGGGAAATCCTGTTAATTATGCTAGTAAAAATAAATGTTGTGGTTTTCATGTTGAGCTTCAAGCAAATCATACATCTGAAGTTTTAGCAGGGAATGCACTTCTTGATGCTTTAGATAATAATGCTGATATGGTAGTAACTCCTTGTCCATTATGTCACTTAAAAATGGATACATACCAAGATAGTATAGGTGAAGTAATGGGTAGAGATATAGAGTTACCAGTTTTACATATGCCACAAATGGTAGCATTAGCATTAGGTTGTACAGAACAAGAGATTGGTCTAAAATATCATGTTACAAAAGTAAATATATAATATATACTTTACTTAAATAGAGAGGTTAACGCCTCTCGAACTTCTTCAATTTTCATTATATCTTTATACTTTTTGGATAAAATTCAGATAAAAAATGGATTTTATATATGAAAATTGTTATTGTTAAACTATCTGCTATGGGTGATATTATTCACGCTATGTCAGCACTTCAATTTATTAAAAAACATATACCTGATAGCCGAATAGATTGGATTGTTGAGCATAGTTTTGTTGGTATATTAGAAAATAATCCATACATTGATAATATTTTACCCGTGAGATTAAAATCAATCAAGAAAAATCCATTAAATATAATTCGGGAGATAGGAAGAGTAAGAGATTATGCAAATAACAATTATGATATTGTAATTGATGCACAAGGGCTTATTAAATCTGCAATAACTTCTAAATTATTAGGTAAAGGAAATATATGGGGCTTCTCTAAAGAGTCGATAAGAGAGAGTGAAGCGTCATATTTTTATGATAATTATGTAGATATTGCATATCACGCCAATACCATAGACCGTAATATGAAAGTTTTAAGTCAACCTTTGGGATTTGAAATCAGTAGAAGAGATGTTATAAACAAAGAGCCTATTTTAAATTATATTCCTGATGATTATATAAATATTTATCTAAAAGAAGATATGAAAAACATAATTTTTATTGTAGGTTCAACTTGGGAAAGTAGAAATTATCCAAAAGAAAAATTTGCTAAAATTGCAGATGCTTTAAAGGGAAATATACTTGTTTTATGGGGTACAGAAAAAGAGAAAGATATTGCAGAGTGGATAGCATACTCTTCTGTTTATGCCACAGCAGTTCCAAGGTTAAGTTTTAATGATTTAAAATTACTTATATCAAGAGCTGATTTATTAATCGGAAATGATACAGGTCCTACGCATATCGCATGGGGTTTAAATATTCCATCAATTACTATTTTTGGGTCAACACCTATTGAGAGAGTATATCAAACAAATATAAATAAAGTTGTTAAATCTAAATCTGTTATAGACCATTATAATCTCGATAAAAATGATTTTAGTATTTGTGATATAGACCATAACGATATAATTAAGATAGCTAATAGATTATTAGATGATTGATTATATATATTTAGGATTATATAAATTTTTTGGGCTAATTCTCCGTATTTTACCAAATAGGGCGATTATTAATCTAATGAAAATGATTAGTTCCATAGCTTATAATATCGGTAAAAAGCATAATCGTATTATTAATAGAAATCTTGATTTAGCATTCAATAATAAATTATCTCAAAAAGAGAAAGATATTATTGGGAAAAGTGCTTATATAAACCTATTAGATACTGTTTTTGGTATTATTCGCAGAGATAGAATGAGTAGAGAATCTGTAATTCAAAATATCTCTTTTGAGGGTTCTGAAATTATTGAAGAGGCTATAAAATCAGATAAAGAGATAATTTTTGTTACAGGACATTTAGGAAATTGGGAGCTTCTATCTCAAGCTTTAGCAATAAAATTTAATATAACTTTAGTTGGTATTGGACGAAAATTAGATAGTGATATAATGGATAGTGTATTAAAAGAGAACCGTGAACGATTTAATGTCGAGATGGTTTATAAAAAAGGTGCAATGAAAGGGTCTATTAAAGCACTAAAAAATAAAAAAGCTGTTGGAATATTAATTGACCAAAGTCTACCATTAGGACAAGGTATTGAGGTAACTTTCTTTAATAATAGAGTTACCCATACAACTTTAGCATCAACTCTATCTCGTCGTTATGAAGTAGATTTAATTCCTGTATTTATATCTACTGATAATTATATAGATTACAGTGCTAAAATTTATAATCCAATTCCATATATAAAAACGAATAACCAAGAAGATGATATTTTAAAAATTACACAAGCACAATCTGATGTAATGCAAGTAGCCATAGAGAGAAGTCCAAAAGAGTGGTTTTGGCAACATAAAAGATGGAAAGTGTTTTTACCAGAAATTTACAAAAAATAGGAAATATAAATATGAAACAAGAAGAGCTTATAAATAAAGTAAAAAATAGAGAGAGATTAAATCAAGCAGAGGGTGAAGCACTTTATGAACTTGATTTATATACTTTAGGAGATTTAGCAGATAATATTAGAAAAGAGAAATATGGTAAAAAGAGTTTCTTTAATATAAATAGACATATTAATCCAACTAATATATGTAAAGATATTTGTAAATTTTGTGCATATTCGGCAACAAGAAAAAATCCAAATCAATATGCAATGAGTCACGAAGAGATTTTAAATATTACTAGAAATTCCGTATCAAATGGAGCAAAAGAGGTACACATAGTATCAGCTCATAATCCAGATGTTGGATTAGATTGGTATATGGGTGCATTTTCAAAAATAAAAAAAGAGTTTCCAGATTTACATATTAAAGCATTAACAGCTGCTGAAATAAACTTTTTATCTGAAGAGTATAATATGAGTTATGATGAGGTCTTAGATTTAATGATAAAAAGTGGTGTTGATTCAATGCCAGGTGGTGGAGCAGAAATTTTTGATGAAGAGGTAAGAGATTTTATATGTAAAGGAAAAGTTACATCATCTCAATGGTTAGATATTCACAGAAGATGGCATAAAAAAGGTAAAATGAGTAATGTAACAATGTTATTTGGACATATTGAAGAGAGAAAGCATAGAGTTGACCATATACTAAGACTACGAGAGCTTCAAGATGAGACAGGTGGATTTAACGCATTTATTCCATTAGTTTATCAAAAAGAGAATAATTATCTAAAAGTAAAAGAGTATCCATCAGGTCAAGAGATATTAAAAACTTACGCAATCAGTAGAATTTTATTAGACAATATTCCACATATAAAAGCATATTGGGTAACAGCATCAATAGGATTAGCACTAATAGCACAAGAGTTCGGAGCAGATGACCTCGATGGAACAATAGAAAAAGAGTCAATCCAATCATCAGCAGGAGCTAAAAGTGCCAACGGTATGGATATTAAAGAGTTTGTAGGATTAATTAAAAATAGTGGTTTCAATCCTGTTGAAAGAGATAGTTTATATAATGAATTAAAATTATATTAAATCGTGTAGGGTGTTGTCCCCTGACAACACCATCATATATTTATATATATTTTATGATTTTACAAATGATGAATATTCCCAATCAACCCATACATCAACCAATTTATGTTTCACAGCATTAAATTTAATATATAATATTTTTTCCAACCAATCATTCTCATCTCTTATTGTATGTTCATAAAATCTCTTTTGCCAAATACCAGATAATTTACGCTGATATGATGAATGGCTCAATGTTGTTTTTGCATTTTGTTTATAATCATCGTCCAAACCATAAACAAAACTTCTTTTTATATGAGATATAATTTTAGAATACTCTTTTGCTTTTTTAGGCGTAATAATCATATGAATATGGTCAGGTAAAACGATAATAGCATCTATATTATAACTATACAATTTTTTACTCAATGCAAAACTTTTACGCAATAACGATATATTATCTATTAAAATTGGTTCTCGTCTATGTGTAACTATGGTGATAAAATAACTATATCCATCTTTATATATTCGTTTATATTTTGACATTTAAAATTATAACATAAATGGATATTAATGTGGTGTTGTCAGGAGACAATTCATTACCGATAAAATAATTTTTTTAATGTATAATATTACCGATTCTATAAAGGTAAATATATGACAATAGAAAAAATATTAAAAGATACAAATTATAAATTAACACAATTTAAAGATGAAGATATTAAAGAGATAGAGAGTTTAATCTTTGAAAAAGAGCTTAGAAAGAAACCTACCAGATTTATCAAGTGTTTAGTTCGGAATAAAGATATACAAATAAAACCTGAAGAACTTGTAAGGCAACTATTTTTACTTTCATTACATAAATATTATGATTATCCTTATAGTCGTATGCAGATAGAATACCCAGTGCATTTTGGGCGTGAAGTTAAAAGGGCTGATATTGTTATTATGGATAAGATAGACCCTACTGTGCCTTATATAGTGATAGAAGTTAAAAAACCAAAACTTAAAGATGGGAAAGAGCAGTTAAAGAGTTATTGTAACTCTACAGGTGCAACGATAGCAATATGGTCAAATGGGGAACAAACAATTTATTATCATCGTAAAGACCCTAACTATTTTGAACCTATTCCTGATATTCCCAAAGCTAATAAGTCTTTAAAAGATGTACTTAAAGAAGAGTTTACGATACAAGACCTTATAAAAAAAGATATTTTAAAAACTCAAAGAAGAAGTCTAAAAAATATTATCTTAGATATGGAAGATGAAGTTTTAGCAAATGCAGGGGTTGATGTGTTTGAAGAGGTTTTTAAACTGATTTTTATCAAGCTTTTTGATGAGCTTCAAAATACAAGAGGGCTTACTAAAAACCTTGAATTTAGAAATTATGGTGAAAGTGATGGAGAGCTAAAAGAAAAAATTGATGGTATCTTTAATGATGCAAAAGAGCAATGGAGTGGAATTTTTAAAGAAGATGAGGTTATAGAGCTTACACCTTCTCATTTATCTGTTTGTGTATCTTCGCTTCAAGATGTAAAACTATTTAATTCAAATCTTGATGTTATAGATGATGCGTTTGAGTATCTTGTAAATAAAAATGCAAAAGGTGAAAAAGGACAGTACTTTACCCCAAGATATGCTATTGATATGTGCGTAAAGATGATGAATCCACAAGAAGATGAATATATGATAGATACAGCTAGTGGAAGTTGTGGTTTTCCTATTCATACGGTGTTTGATGTGTGGAAAAAGATATATAGTGATTTGGATATTGAAGAGTCCCATCTTTTTACAGCAGAAGAAAAACACCCTAGAGCTTTAAAATATGTAAAAGAAAAAGTATTTGGTATTGACTTTGATAAAAAGACGGTTAGAGTAGCACGAATGTTAAATATTATCGCAGGAGATGGTCATACCAATGTTTTAAATATGAATTCATTAGACTTTGAGCGATGGGATGAAAATAGTAAAGATGAAGATTGGCAAGATACTTATTTTGAAGGTTGGAAAAGACTTAAAAAACTTAGAAGTGTTAAAAATGAAAATAAAGAGTTTGAATTTGATATAGTTATGGCAAATCCTCCTTTTGCAGGGGATATAAAAGAGAGTCGTATTTTGCATAGATATGAGTTAGGTAAAAAGCCAAATGGTAAGTATCAAACTAAAGTGGGAAGAGATATACTTTTTATAGAACGAAATCTTGATATGCTTAAAAGTGGTGGACGAATGGCTGTAGTTTTACCACAAGGAAGATTTAATAACTCTAGTGATAAAAATATCAGGGATTTTATAGCTGATAAATGTAGAATATTAGCCGTTATTGGGCTTCATGGAAATGTATTTAAACCTCATACAGGCACAAAAACATCTGTGCTTATAGTGCAAAAATGGGATAAGAATCTCTGTCCTAAAAAGGATGATTATAATATTTTCTTTGCTACCATGAGTAAACCAAGCAAAGATAACAGTGGAGAGAAAATTTATGTTAAAAATGAAGATGGAACAAACAGGCTAGACCATCATGAGCATTTGATAGTTGACCATGATTTATTTAACCATGATGGAGTAACCGAAGACGGCATAGCAGAAGCGTTTATAGAGTTTGGGAAAAAGGAGGGGTTCTCTTTTTTGGGAAAGATTTAAGCCCATTTGATGAAGTAAAATATAGTGCTTTGTTGGATGGGCTTGAGGCTGTGGAATTAACATTTAGTCAAATG
>FPHG01000043.1_pt1 | contig 27994 bp, 27 predicted proteins | sample 1057261 | NCBI WGS metagenome assembly FPHG01 (sample SAMEA4473298, study PRJEB15554) | hydrothermal vent metagenome | biome: marine basaltic hydrothermal vent biome; feature: marine hydrothermal vent; material: water | place: Pacific Ocean | collected 2011-06-14/2011-07-23 | depth 1709 m
AAAGAGGATTTTCAAATTGATAAAGTCAACGAAATTTATCCTGAATATTATATTTTACGAGTAAATAATTTTGATGATGTTGCAAAAAACACTCTTGATGAGTGGATTTATTTCCTGAAGAATGAAGAGATAGATGATAATTTTAATGCAAAAGGGTTAGATTTAGCCAAAGAGTCATTAGATATTTTGAAATTAGATGACAAAGCGAGAAGTATATATAATCGAAGAGAACAAAACAGAATGTACAAGGAATCTCTGATTTATACTGCTAAAAATGATGGAATTAAAGAGGGACAAATAGAGGGACTTAAAGAAGGTAAAGCAAAAGGGAAAAAAGAAGGGAAGATAGAGGGACTTAAAAAAGGTAAAGAGCAAGGGAGAAAGAATAGAGAAATTGAAATAGCAAAAGTATCTATAAAACAAAACATAGATATGAAAACTATTTCATTGATTACTGGGTTAACAATAGATGAGATAAAGAGTTTAAAGTAGGTGGTTTAGCACTCCACTCTACTTTTAATAACGGATGTTACGCTAAAAATAAAAACCTGCTAAATAAATTATTTTTTTAAATCTTCTTCTAAAAGATGAACATCAGGTACCCAACCTAATATTTCTTCTTCCTCTTTCCCATTTTCTGTTACAAAAATATCTTTACATTTTTTACATTTTTGAAGTCTTTTGTAAGTCTCTTCTAATGGTGTATTTTTGGATACGAGTATAAATCTTTTACCATCATCGCCTTCATCTTCTCTATTATCTTGCAGAAAAATTGCAAGTGATATATCTTTTGCTTCCACATTTTTGTTTAGTAAATAACTATTCATTTTACTTTGATGTATCAAATATTCAATCTGATTTTTAAAATTAATAATAGGTAAACGAGATACTCTATGATTTAAAAATGTATTTTGTAGCTCACTTAATGTAATATTTTCTATACTCTTATCTTTCTCTATTTTAAAAATTGTCATGGCATAAGGTGTAAGCATAATTGTATCTATACTTTTTTGAGACTTAATTTGAGTTAGGTTTGTTACAATATGTTGAACTTGCTTATTAGCACTCTCAAAATTCTCTCTACCAAAATAAAATGCCAAAACTGTACCTATCCATGAAGCAAAAACAGGAAGTGTTGTATTAAAAATTGTCATAGATACATTTACATCACCTTTTATTATTGTAATACTAGCTAATAAAAAAATAGCCAGTGATGATATAATCAATGTAAAATAAGCAACTCTATTTCGTGGGTTCATAATCTCTCCTATATAGTTAGTAAATTATTTCATATTAGTTTAAATTGTTTTAAAGTTTACTTATCTATTAATAAAGTGTTGAAGAAAATGAAAGATTGGAATTTTTATGATTGTTAAAATTAAATTGGTTGCGGAAGGAGGATTTGAACCAACGACCTTCGGGTTATGAGCCCGACGAGCTACCAGACTGCTCTATTCCGCGACAGTTATAAAATTAAATTGGTTGCGGAAGGAGGATTTGAACCAACGACCTTTGGGTTATGAGCCCAACGAGCTACCAGACTGCTCTATTCCGCGACAAACATAAAATGGATATGGATGGGGTAGAGGGATTCGAACCCCCGAATACCAGTACCAAAAACTAGTGCCTTACCGCTTGGCCATACCCCAACTCTTATAAGCTAAATTTCTTATGTGGACGGCATTATAGCTCAAAAAAATATAATTGTCAAGTATTTTAAAAAAAGAATTAAAATATTTTTCCATAGCTAAAGATGTAGATGATATAATAGCTATTAAATAAAACATAATATAGAGGAAAAATAGAATGCCAAAAGATGCAATCAAGAGAGTTGAAAATGCCATTAGCGAAATTAAAAAAGGTAAAATGGTTATCATGATGGATGATGAAGATAGGGAAAATGAAGGTGATTTAGTTTATGCAGCAACATTCTCTACTCCTGATATGGTTAACTTTATGGCTAAAGAAGCTAGAGGTTTAATATGCACACCAATTACAAAGAAACTTGCTATAAAACTTGATTTAATGCCAATGGTTGCGAATAATATTTCTAATCATGAAACAGCATTTACTGTATCTATTGATTCAACAACTGCATCTACTGGAATATCGGCAGGTGAAAGAGATGATTGTATCTCAAAGTTAGCACACCCATTAACCTCAGCACAAGATTTTGTTCGCCCAGGTCATATATTTCCATTAATTGCTAAAGATGGTGGTGTTTTAGTAAGAACAGGACACACAGAGGGTTCAGTAGATTTATGTAAATTAGCAGGATTAGCTCCAGCAGGTGTTATATGTGAAATTATTAAAGATGATGGAGAGATGGCACGAAAAGATGATTTAGAAATTTTTGCAGAGAAACACGATATGATGATTGTATATATCTCTGATATAGTTGAGTATAGATTATCAAATGAGAAGCTTGTAAATAGAATATCTGAAGAAGAGATAGAAATTTTAGATACAAAAGCAGTTCAAATCAATTATGAAGACCATATTGGTAGAGTTCATAAAGTGATACAGTTTTATAAATCTCACGAAACAGCTAATGTGAAATTTCATAATATAGGTATAGATACAGACCTTATTCTTGACCAAAAAAGATTTATATCTATGACAAAATCATTAGAGTATTTAAAACTAAATGGTGGACTATTAATATTCTTAGATACAAAAATAATATCAAAAGAACAGGCTAGAGAGTTTGGTATAGGTGCTCAAATTTTAAAAGATATGGGTATTAAAAATATTAAGCTATTAACTACTAATAAAGAGACTGAATTTGTAGGTCTTAGTGGATTTGGACTAGATGTTATTGAAAAGATAGAGATATAAGTATATTTACTATAAAATATAAGTATATTTTTATAAAGGAGAGTTTATGTTGAAATTTACATCAAATTATATCAAAAAAACAGAAGAGAATAATCAAGAAGTTATTAATAAAGCATTTAATTTACTCAAAGAAGAGAGAGAAAGCAATAAGGTTGGGTATTATAATCTTCCTGTTGATTCTCTATCTCATATTGAGCGTATAGAAAAAATGAATTTTGATAATATAAAACAGGTTGTAGTTATGGGCATTGGTGGCTCATCTTTAGGAATTAAGGCGATAGAGTCGATTCTACAACCATATACTGAAGATACAAAAGAGATGTTATTTTTAGAAAATTCTGACCCAATAACTCTCTTAGAGACTATTGAAAAAATAGAAAAAGATAGAGCTATTTTCTTTATAATTTCAAAATCTGGGTCAACAATAGAGACAACATCAACACTTAAAACTCTTATTCATCACTTAAATATTGATTTAGATGGAGATGACAAAAAAAGATTATTTGCTATTACTGATAATAACTCTGTTTTATCAAATTTTGCGAAACATCATGGACTAAATGAGTTTAATATACCAGATAATGTTGGTGGTAGATTTTCTGTGCTTAGTGCTGTTGGAATTATCCCACTAACTATTGCAGGATATGATACTAGAGCTATTTTAGATGGAGCAGGTCAATTTATTGAAAATTTCTTTAACAAAAAAGAGAACCATATTTTAGATAAAGCTTGTTACTTATATGAAAATTCAGGAACTAAACCAATTAGCGTTCTATTCTCTTATGCAGATAGATTAGAAAATCTTACAAAGTGGTTTGTTCAATTATGGGGAGAATCTTTAGGGAAAATAGATAAAGATGGTAAAAGAGTAGGACTTACACCTATTGGACTTACAGGTGCTGTTGACCAACACTCATTTTTACAATTGATAATAGAGGGTCCAAAAGATAAGATTATCACATTTATAACAATAGAAGATTTTCAAAGAGATTTAGATGTACCAAATATTACATTAGAAGGTATAGAAAAAACTAACTTTATTAATGGGACAAGTTTTAATACGCTAATTAATGCACAAGCTGATGCTACAAAGCAAAGTATTATAGAATCAGGAATTGATACAGATAGTATAAGTATAGATAAAATTACATCTGAAAATATTGGAGCATTATTAGCATATTATGAAGTTTTAACTTCTCTAGTTGGAGCAATGTTAAATGTTAATACATATAACCAACCTGGTGTCGAATTGGGAAAAGTTATTTTATATAAGAATTTAGGAGAATAAAGAATAGATGAAATTACATACTTATGATATAAATCAAAAATACAAGAAGAGTGTTGCCTACTTCTCAATGGAGTTTGCAGTTAGCCAATCTTTAAAAATATACTCTGGAGGATTAGGTTTTCTAGCTGGTTCTCATATGAGAAGTGCTTATGATTTAAAACAAAATATAGTAGGTATTGGACTTCTTTGGAGTTTTGGATATTATGACCAATCAAGAAATGAAGATGGAATTTTACAGCCTACATTTAGAAGAAAATTCTACTCATTTTTAGAAGAGTTAGATGTACATATTAGTGTTAAAATAGATAATGTTGATGTACGAATCAAAGCATTTTTGGTATCTCCAGAGACATTTGGAACAGCTCCAATGATACTTCTTTCGACAGATGTTGATGAGAATGATTATTTATCAAGAACTATTACACATAAATTATATGATGCAAATGATAGAACAAGAGTTGCTCAAGAGATAGTATTAGGAATTGGTGGAACAAAAGTATTAGAAGCATTAAATCATAAAGTTGATATATATCATATGAATGAGGGTCATGCACTACCATTAGTATTTGAACTATATGGTAAGCATTATCAGAATAAAGATGAGCTTAGAAAACATATAGTATTTACAACTCATACACCTGAAAAAGCAGGAAATGAAGAGCATAATATTCATTTTTTACATGAGATGGGCTTTTTTAATGGTCACTCTTTAGATACTGTAAAAGAGATTGCAGGATATAGTGAGAATGATACATTTAATTTAACTGTTGGTGCATTGCGTACAGCAAAAATTGCTAATGCAGTCTCTAAAATACATGGAAAAGTAGCAAATGAGATGTGGGAGTGGGTTGATACTAGATGTGAAATTATATCAATAACAAATGCTCAAAATAAGAAGTATTGGACAGATAAAACTCTTATTCGTGCATTAGATGAGCATGAAGATTATGAAGTTACAGCAAGGAAAAAGCACCTTAAAAAGATTTTATTTGAGGTAGTTGCAGACCAAACAGGAAAAATGTTTGACCCTGAAGTTTTAACTATTGTATGGGCTAGAAGATTTGCAGAGTATAAAAGACCTGATTTGTTATTATATGATTTAAAAAGATTTAATACATTAATTAATAATATAGATATGCCTGTACAAATTATTTGGGCAGGAAAACCTTATCCATTTGATACAGGAGCTATAAATACATTTAATGAATTAATTAGAGTAAGTAGACACTATAAAAATATGGCTGTGTTAACTGGATATGAGTTAAATTTATCAAAACTTCTTAAACATGGTAGTGATATATGGTTAAATACTCCAAGAATTACAAGAGAAGCGAGTGGTACAAGTGGTATGACGGCAAGTATGAATGGTTCTATTCATTTTTCTATTGATGATGGTTGGCACCCAGAATTTGCAAGAGATGGTAAAAACGCATTTACAATTCCTAATGCAGACCATACCTTGCCAATAGAAGAACAAGATAGACAAGACCATCATAATATGATGGAGGTTTTAGAAAATAAAATTATACCTCTATATTATAATGAACCAAAAGAGTGGACAGAGATTATGAAGTGTGCTATGTCTGAAATAGAAGATGATTTTAACTCAGGAAGAATGGCTAAAGAGTATTATAGAAAAATGTTTAATGTAGAGATGGGATAAAAAATGACTTCTAATATTAGTACGATGCGTGAAGTTCAAGGACTTAAAGACATAGATATTACAGGAAAACGAGTTTTAATTAGAGTTGACTTTAATGTACCTATGGATAGCCATAATAATATATCTGATGATAGAAGAATTAGAATGGCTCTACCTACAATTAATTATTGTATAGACCATAATGCTTGTTCTATAACTTTAGTAACACACTTTGGAAGACCAAAAAATGGATATGAAGAGAAATACTCTCTAAAACATATTGTAAAAAGATTGGAGAGACTTCTACATAGAAAAGTAGAATTTATAGACGATTTTGAAAAATCAAGAGATGAGATTGCAACTTGTTCTTTAGAGAGAGTATTTCTATTAGAAAATATCCGTTTTTATGATGGTGAAAAGAAAAATAGCAGAGAGTTATCAGAAAAATTATCATCTATTTGTGATGTGTATGTAAATGATGCTTTTGGTACATCTCACAGAGAACACGCTTCAACTTATGGTATTACAGAGTTTGTAAATACTAAAGTTGCAGGGTTTTTGATGCTAAAAGAGATAGAGGCATTTGGAAAAGCTTTAGAAGAGCCTGTTAGACCAATTGCTTTAGTTGTTGGTGGAGCAAAAATCTCAACTAAAATAACATTATTAGAATCTGTTTTAAATAAAATTGATAAGCTTATAATTGGTGGGGCGATGAGTAATACATTCCTAAAAGCATTAGGATATGATATGCAAAATTCTCTATATGAAGATAGTTTTATAGATACTGCTTTAGATATTATGAGACAAGCTAGAGAGAAGGGTGTTAAGTTATATCTCCCTGTTGATTTAGTTACAACTAATAATTTAGAAAATCCAATAGATATTCAAATAGTACCTGCACAAGATATTTTAGATGAATTTATGGCAGTTGATATTGGTCCTGCTACTGTAAAACTATTTAGTGAAGCTATTGGACTATCAAATACAATTATTTGGAATGGACCTATGGGTATATATGAGGTTGATAAATTCTCAAGAGGTACAAATAAAATAGCAAATGCAATAGCAGATACTTATGCTTATACCATTGTTGGTGGTGGTGATACTGCCGATGCTGTGGAGAAAGCTAGAGAGGTAGAAAATTTTAGTTTCATATCAACAGGTGGTGGTGCTAGTTTAGAGTTACTAGAAGGTAAAATTTTACCTGGATTTGCAAGATTAGATAGAAAAGAAGAGAGTAGTTAATGGCATTAGCAATAATGTGTTCTGGTGGCGATGCTGCTGGAATGAATCCTGCTATTAAGAAATTTGTAGATTATGCATATAAAAAAGGTGAAGAGCCTTATCTTATTTATAAAGGATTAGAGGGTCTGATTGATGGACAGATTGTAAAAGCAGAACATAAAGATGTTGCAGGAATACTTCATCGTGGAGGCACAATTATTCAATCATCTAGGTCAAAAAGGTTCTTTGAGTATGAGTTTAGAGAACAAGCCTATAAAAATCTACAAAAATATAATATAACAGGATTAATTGTACTTGGTGGAGATGGTTCATTTAGAGCAATGGATAAATTTAGTAGCGAATTTAATCTTAATTTTGTAGGTATTCCATCTACAATAGATAATGATATTAATGGTACAGAGTACTGTTTAGGGTCAGATACAGCTCTGAATGTAATCAGAGATGCATTAGATAAAATTAGAGATACAGCATCATCATTTAATAGAGCTTTTTTAGTTGAAGTTATGGGTAGAGATTGTGGTCATTTAGCAATTGTATCAGCTATGGCAAGTGGTGCAGAGATATGTGTAATTCCAGAGATAGAATTTAAATCTGAAGCTTTAGGAAAAAGGTTAAGAGAAGAGGTTACTAATGGTAGACACTATGTTTTAGCAATAGTAGCTGAGGGTACAAAAAAAACAACAGAGATTCATAAATGGCTTCAAGATACAGTAGGATTAGAGACACGAGTAAGTATATTAGGACATATTCAAAGAGGTGGAAATCCAACAGTTAGAGATAGATTGATGGCATTTGATTTTACAATTACAGCAATGGAACATCTATTAAGTTCTACAAGTTCAAATAAAGTTGTTGTATATAGAGATGGAAATTTAAAATTAATTGAGATAGAAGAGGTGGTATCTAAAAAATATGAATTACCAAAACGATACTTAGATGCAATAAACTTATTAGATTAAAAAGGAAAAATTATGATAAAAATTACAGTAAATGGAAAAAAAGCTTGGGTAACATTCAATATTAAATTAAATGCAGATGATAAAGTAGAACTTTTAGGCTCTTGGGATGAGTGGAAAAAAACTACAATGAAATTAAAAAAAGATGGACATTTAGCAGTTACAAAAGTATTAGCTACAGATAAACATTATGAATTTGGATATTTAGTAAATGATAAAGATTGGATTCGTGATGAATCAACAGATTTTATTGAAACTGAATTTGGTTCAAAAAATTCTATTATAAAAATATAAAGGATATAAATGTCACCAATAACACTTTGGCATAATCCAAGATGTAGTAAATCAAGAGCTACAGCTAAATTATTAGAAGAGAATAATGTTGAGGCTAGAATAGTTAGATATTTAGATGAGACATTAAGCAAAGATGAACTGGAAAATGTTTTAGATATGTTATCTATGAAACCTAGAGAACTTATGCGAACTAAAGAGGATATATATAAAGAGCTTGATTTAAAAAATGAGTATGACCATCATAAATTGATTGAGGCTATGATTAATAATCCAAAATTAATTGAAAGACCAATAGTTATAAAAGATAATAAAGCTGTAATTGGTCGACCGATTGAGAATGTTATCAATTTATTAAATATAAAGGAAAAATAGAATATGAAAAAAAGTTTTTTAGCTACAGTTGCAATATTAGGGCTTCTCATAGCTAATGTTAATGCAACAGATAGAATGTTAAATAAAAAAGAGTTGATAGATTTAAAGAAAAATGTAAAAGCACTTAATAAACCAATGCTTACTGTAAAAGAGGGTATAGATAGAGGTACAGTATATTTTTTAAAACTAGAGTCTAAAACAAAAAGAGGTCCAAGAGTTATGAATGCCTTTGTTGATAAACATAGTGGAGATATATACTTTGGTAAAGGTTATGATAAAAATGGAAAACTTATATCTTTTCCCAAAGATGTAAAAACTATTAAAGAGGGTGTATCATTTAGTTATGGCAATGGTAAAAAAGATTTATATATAGTAACAGACCCAGAGTGTCCATATTGTATTAAATTTGAGAAAGCAACACACAATAAATTAAAAGATTATAGAGTTCATTTTATACTATATCCTCTATCTTATCATAAAAAATCTCCAGCAATGGTGGAGTGGATTATGCAAGGTAAAGATGATAAGACTAAAAGAAGTAGATTAGAGCAAGTAATGGTTAAAAACTCTACTATATATCAAACCCTAATCAAAAATCCTAAAAAGCCATTTAAAATGTCAAAAAGAATAAAAACCTTAACTGAAAAGTCAAGAAAAGCGATGAATGAGTTAGGAGTTAGAGGTACACCAGCAGTATTTGATGGAGAGTTTAATCCCGTCTCATTAAGAAAACTTATAAAATAAAAAAATTTAACATATAATTTAGTTCTTTAGTCTATAATATTATAAATTATACTAAAGGACTTTTATGAAAAATAAAACTTCAAATAAAAGATGTCTACCACATTTTAGCGTTATCCTATCGTTACCACTTCTATTCTTACTTGGATTAATTTTAGGATATTTTGGATTAATTCCTCTTCATGTTGAGTTGCATACTCTTATTATCATAGGATTTATATTTATAATATTTATATTTTTTATTAGACACAATGCGAATTATGCTGTTTGTCAGATGCAAATTTCAATTAATGAGATGGAAGAGAAGCTGAAAGAGGCTTTAAAAGAGAATGCTTTAACAATTATGGGTGAAACAAAATCTACATTAATTATTCAAGAGTTTTTATCTGAATATTATAAAGATATTAGAAATGATAATTTTGCAAAAGTAGCAACAAGTGTATTTCCTATGTTGGGGATTTTAGGTACTTTTATAGCAATTGCCCACTCAATGCCTGATTTTAGAGTAGAAAATGTAGATGCCCTAGATAAAGAGATTTCGGTACTTCTATCTGGAATAGGTACAGCTTTTTATGCGTCTATTTATGGAATATTTTTATCTCTTCTATGGACATACTTTGAAAAAAGAGGTTCTGCAAAAGTAGATAATAACTTATATAACTTAGAAAAAGTATACAATAAACATATTTGGAAAAGAAGAGAACTTATTAAACACGAACATCAACAGAGTGAGTTCAGAGACCAACTTATTGTAAATACGCTCAAAGAGACATTTAATTTAGACTTTATCAAAGAGTTAACGGAATATCATATAGAGAGTTATAAAACTGTTGCAGAAGAGACAAATAAAAATTTTAATTTATTAAAAGAAGATATGAAAATAGTATTAGATGAGCTTAAAAATACTATTAATATGGTAGAGGATAGACAAGAGTCATTAAATGCTGTATCACAAATTAAAAGTAATATAGAGGGCTTTAATAAAAATGCACAAAAAGTAGAAGAGAGTTTAAATCATTTTGATAACTCGGTTGATAGAACTTTTGTAAAAATAGACAGTGAAATTGGAGAGGTTGTTGAGAAATTATCTGAATTTGCTTTAGTGATTAGTGAACAAAATAGAGAGATGCAAGAGAGTCTTAGACTTCAAAAGCTAGAAAATAGCAATCATCAATAAGGAGTTTTTTTATGTTTAGAAAAAAAGAGCCTGAAGAAGATAGTAATTTTTGGATATCTTATGCAGATTTAATGGCAGGATTGTTATTTGTTTTTATCCTTTTGATTGGAATGATTGTATCAAAATCTATAATACTAAAGAGTACTTTGAATGATAAAGAGGATAGATTAGAGAATACACAGAAAAACTTAGAAGATAAATTAGATATAGTTGATAAATTAAAAGTAGAGGTGAAAGAGAAAGAGATAATTGCTAAAGTAAAAGATGAGACACTAACGCTAAAAGATAAGGAGATAATATTTAAAGATAAAGAGATAGAAAAATTAAATAGAATGTTATTAAAGGCAAATACAGAAAAAGATAATCTAAATGGTAAAATTATAATAGTTCAAAATCTTTTAGAGAATTCAAAAGATAATTTAATTAATAAAGAGAAAAATATCAAAGATTATCAAAATAAAATATTGATTCTCTCAAATCAAGTTTCAGAACAGAATAGTACATTGAAGTTAAAAGATGAAGAGATGCTTAAAGTTATGAATGCTCTTGATGAAAAGGCTACAAAGTATGATTTAATAGTAGAAAATCTTCAAAGTCAAAAGGCTAAAATTAAAAGTTTGACAGGAATTAAAATAAAAGTAATATCTGAACTTAAAAAAGCTTTAGGTGATAAGATTGCTATAAATCCTAAAAATGGTTCGCTTAGATTATCTTCTAATATATTATTTGACAAAGGCAGTTCGGAATTAAAACCAGAAGCTAAAGGTAAAATAAAAGAGGATTTTGAAAAATATATTGGTGCGTTATTAACAAATAAAGATATTAAATCTCATTTAGACAGAATTATTGTTGAAGGTCATACAGATAGTGATGGAACATATCTACGGAATTTAGAGTTATCACAAGATAGAGCATTTGAAGTTATGAGATATATATTAAGTTTAGACTTCGCCAAAAAATATAATTTAAAATCTTTAATAACTGCAACAGGTCGTTCGTATCTTGATACAATAAAAGTTAATGGGGTTGAGGATAAAGATGCATCAAGAAGAATTGATATTAAATTCAGACTTAAAAATCAAGATGCAATGGAAGAGATAGAGAAGGTATTAGATGCCAAATAATTTTGAACCGATAAAGATTAAAAAGGCAAAAGAGAATTTAATTAAGAATTTAGAGATTGCAAAAGAGAATAAACATATAGATGAGGAGAGGCAAAAACATAATATATTTATGATGATAATGCAATTTTGGTATCGGATTTTTAGACATTAAATAAGAGAGTTAGAGTGTATAGCTAAAGCAGGAGATGAGGTGATATTAGTTAAAATTAGAACCTATTAAACAACTAAGGCTATATATGAATTTTGAAACATATCCATTTGAAAAATTAAATACTCTTCTAGGGGAGATTACTCCTAATCCTAAATACTCTCCTCTCTCCTTAACAATAGGAGAGCCTCAATTTGATACTCCTCAATTTATTTTAGATGAACTTCAAGATAAATCTCATCTATTAAATAAATATCCTAAAACTTCTGGCGAACCTATACTTAGAGATAGTATGTTAAGCTATCTAAAAAATAGATTTAATTTAGAATTAGATAACTCTCAAATTATACCTACATTCGGAACAAGAGAGGTTCTATTTAATTTTCCACAATTTCTTCTTCACGATATTGAAAATCCTGTAATGGCATTTCCTAACCCTTTTTATCAGATATATGAAGGTTCTGCTAAAGCGAGTAGAGCTGAAGTTATATATTTAAATCTTGAGAAAGAGAATAACTTTTTACCTATAATAGAAGAAGCGAAACTTGAAAAATGTGATTTTGTAATTATAAATTCTCCAAATAATCCAACCTCATCAGTTATGACTCTTGAAGTGTTAAAAGAGTGGGTTAATTTAGCTCTAAAATATGACTTTGTATTATTAAATGATGAGTGTTATGTTGATTTATATTTAGATGAACCTATCCCCTCTTTGCTTAATGCTAGTATAGAGGTTGGAAATATAGATTTTAAAAATATATTAGTTATAAACTCAATATCTAAACGCTCATCAGCACCTGGACTTAGAAGTGGATTTATTGCAGGAGATAAAAATATTCTAAAATCATATATGACATATAGAACTTATGTTGGGTGTGCTTCACCACTACCTCTTCAATATGCTTCAGCTGTTGCGTGGGCAGACCAAAATCATGTTGATATTTTTAGAGATAAATATATTAAGAATTTTAAATTAGCAAAAGAGATTTTAAATATAGATGCTCCAAAAGCTACTTTTTATATATGGCTAGAGGTAGATGATGAGATAAAAATTACACAAAAATTATATAGAGATTATAATATTAAAGTTTTAGCAGGTAGTTTCTTGGGAAGAGAAGAGCAAGGTAAAGGATTTATTAGATTAGCATTAGTCTATGAAGAAGATTTAACTCGTGATGGACTCAATAGAATAAAAGATTGTCTAAATGAGTAAAATAAGTAATAAGTTTATATTTATTACTACTCTTTTGACGATTATATTAAATGCAAATTATTCCATAGTTAAGAGTCATAGAGTACCAAGTAGAATAGATAAGATGCCAAGGAATATAATAGAAGATAGTTCTGAAATTCCTCAAAATTTATCATATTATGCATATCAGGCTAAACCTTTATCAGCTAAAAAACAGAGAAAATTAGATTATGAATACAATAAAAAATATTTCTCTCCTTGGAATTTAAAGAGATTTGATAAAAGTTTTAAAGATATATCTTGGGCAATAAGAAGTGTAGAGAAACATAAGATTTATAACTCTAAATATAAATTAATTAAATCTTCTGTATATGATAAATGGATTAAGAACTCAAATTATGAAAATATAAATAGTGTTAAAAAGTATGCTATAACTATTAAACACTCTAATATTCACGCATTTCCAATGAGCCAATCATATTATTATGACCCTAAAAAAACAGGTGAAGGATTTCCTTTTGATTATAATCAGAATAGCTCATATCATATAAATACACCTCTTTTTGTATCTCACTACTCTTTAGATAAAAAATGGGCATTTGTAAGAGGTTCAACAGCTTATGGTTGGATATCTACGGCTAATATCGCTTTGGTTAGTAAGAAGTTTATACAAAATTTTAAAAATAATAGATATTCAATTGTTATCAAAGATAATTTAAGACTAATGAATGATAATAAATCTGTTAGTATTGTAAAATTAGGCTCTATATTTCCAAGAGGGAAATACAAAGATGATAATAATAGTATCAGAGAGGGTTATCTCTTTGCTTCAAAAGATAGAAGTGGTCAAGCAATTTTAGAGATAGCTACTATTAATCAAAATAATCTTATTGCTAAGAAACCAATAGCATTTACTCCATCAAATATAGCAAGAGTAGCCAAAGAGTTAATTGATGAACCTTATGGTTGGGGTGGACTTTTAGAGGCTAGAGACTGCTCATCGATGACAAAAGATTATTTTAGTCTATTTGGAATATTTTTACGCAGAAACTCAAATAAACAGGCTCAAGATGGTAAATCTAAAAGTATAAGAAAATATAAAAAGTGGCAAAAGAAAAGAGTTATAATATCTAAAGCAAAACCATTCAGGTCACTACTTTATGTAAAAGGACATATAGTCTTATATATAGGTGAGTATAGGGGCGAACCTATTATTATGCATACATATTGGGGAACTAGATTAAAAGATGGTTCAAAATATATTCTGGGAAGAACTCTAATAAGTACAACCGAACCAGCGAAAGAGTTAAAAAATATAAAAGAGAGTAGTAAACTAATTAATACTCTCAGTAATATTATTACATTTGGAGATTAAAATTGGATATTAAAAAATGAGTATATTAAGTAAACTATTAAAATATTATATCTTAATGATAAGTATCTTTTTTATAGGAAGATTATCACTATTTATCATATATTGGGAGAGAATAGAGAATAGCCAAACTGACTATTTTCTTAGTTTTTTATATGGATTAAAGATGGATACAATTATGGCATCAATGCTACTTGTTATACCTCTTCTACTTCTAAGTTTTACTCCTAAAAAATGGGATATTAAAGTTGATAAGATTTTAAGGATATATTTTTTGATAATATTTATATTAATAATATATATCGAAAATGCCACAATTCCATTCTTTGCTGAATATGATGTTAGACCTAATTATAAATTTGTAGAGTACCTAGTATATCCTAAAGAGGTATTTAGTATGATTTTAACTGATTATCAGACTGAATTATATATTGCTTTTGGAATTATATTTATATTTAGTATAATATTTTGGACTAAGACAAAAGACTCTTTTTTAGATATTTTAAAATTATCTTTATGGAAAAGAGCTTTAATGTTTTTACCTATTGCTATTTTATTATTTATCGGAATTCGGTCATCATTTGGTCACCGTCCTGCAAATATATCTGATGCTCTCTTCTCCTCTAGCCGTCTTGTAAATGAGATAACTAAAAACTCTTTTCACAGTATAGTATATTCAATATATGCAAATCAAACTTATGAGACAAAAGGTGTTAAAAAATTATATGGAGAGATGGATATAGATGAGGCATTAAATAGAGTATCTAATAGACTAGGTATAACAAACAGTGATTTAAAATCTAAAACCTCCCCATTTTCAAGAAAAGTTGATAGTAATTTTAAATCCAAAGATAAAAAAAATATAGTTATATTTCTACAAGAGAGTTTAGGTTATCAATTTATATCCAAAGAGTTGACCCCTAATCTTGTTAAACTTAAAGATGAGGGGTTATGGTTTGATGAGTTATATTCTAATGGTACAAGAAGTATTAGAGGAATTGCAGGAGTTACCTCAGGTATATTATCAGTAGCAGGGAAGGGAGTTGTAAAAAGAAATAAATCCCAAAATAACTTTTTTACATTTGCGAAACTCTTAAAACATTATGGATATAAATCTCTATTTTTATATGGAGGAGAAGCACGATTTGATAATATGAAGTCTTGGTTTTTAGGAAATGGATTTGATGAGGTGATAGAAGAGAAAGATTATGTAAATCCTGAATTTGTTGCAACTTGGGGTGTTAGCGATGAGGATTTGGTAAATAAAGCAAACAAGCGATTTGAAGAGTTATATCAACAAGGTCAACCATTTAGTGCATTAATGTTCAGTTCATCAAACCACAGCCCTTTTGAGTATCCAAGTGGAAGAATTAAACCTATTGATAAAAAAGAGTATAGCTTAAGAAATGCCATAAAATATGCTGATTATGCAATTGGAAAGTTTTTTAAAGATGCAAAAAAATTAGATTATTATAAAGATACAATATTTGTAGTAGTCGCAGACCATAATGTTAGAGTATATGGAGATGATATAGTTCCTGTTGATATGTTTCATATTCCTGCTCTAATAATAGGAGAAGATGTAACACCTCAAATATACTCAAAACAAGCATCACAACCAGATGTTTTAGCTACATTATTAGATTATATAGGAAAAGATTTTAAATATCCTATTTTAGGAAACTCAATATTTAGTGATAATAAAAAAGATATAAATTTAATGCAGTTTAATGAAAATTATGCATTAAGAGTAGAAGATGAAGTAGCTGTAATAACTCCAAATAAATCAGCAGAAACTTTTAACTATAAAAACAAAAGATTAATTAAAACAAAACATAATAAGGAGCTAGAACAAGATGTACTAGCATTTATTACAGTGTTAGATTATTTATATCATAAACAACTATTTAAGTAGGAAGTTAAATTCCTACAAATCTTTCATATCTTCAGATATATTTTTTGATATTCTGTCTATAATCATTTTTGCTAATGCTACATTTCCATCATCTGTAAAAATAGAAAATATATTTATTCTTGAAAATTGTTCACTATTCTCGTAGCCTGAACTATTGATTAAGAATACATGACCATCATAAGTCTTTGTCTCTACAAAAGATGCTTCTGCAAAACCTATATCAAGAGATGATTCAGAAACCATTCTAAAAGCATCATTAAAAATACTTGCTGAATATGCTATATCTATGCCTGTATTATCTTCATCTAAATATAGTGTCTCTCCTGCAAAATTTAATATTGCTGAACCTAAATATCCATTAACAGAACGAAGTTTTTTCGTATGTTCCTCAAAATCTATCATAACTATTATCCTTTTAATTAACTATTTTGTAATGCTATCATTACATCATTAAATGTCTGAGATGTTTGACCTTGAGATTGAATAAACTCTTCTAAAAAAACTGAAGCATCTTCACCCTTAGCCTCTCTATCTAATAAATTCTTATATAAATCTTCTATAATTAATCTTGCATTTGGATTCATAGTTTTACGAGTAGAGACATAATTTCTAAAAGAACCATTAGGATTTTTTGCAACTCTAACATGAGCATATACCCAATAAAAACTACCATCTTTAGATAAATTCTTTACAAAAGCAAAAACATCTAATCCTTTATTTAACTCTTCCCAAAAATGTTTAAATATAATTTTTGGCATATCTGGATGACGAATTTTTGAATGAGATTTTTCTAATAACTCACTTTGTGAATATCCTGATAATTTAAAAAATATAGGATTGGCATAAGTTATATTTCCATCTTTATCACCTTTTGATACAATAATATCAATTTTTCTAATTTCTTGCTCTACATCTGTAGGAGTAACCAATTAAAATCCTTTTTCGTTTATTTTATGAAAAGATGTTATCTAATTAAATATTAATTAGCATTTAATTTAGTATAATTATTATTATAAGCACAGAAAGGTACTCAGTGAAAAATACAAATAATACAACCTATTTAATTAATACTTTAACTGAATCTATGGATAAAATATCTAAAACAAAAAATAATTTTGAAATAAATAATATTTTAGATAAACTTTTAATAGATTTTACACAATCGGAATTTGCAACGATATTAATATATAATAGTGATAAACAACTACTATATACAGAGAAAGAGACATCTAATATTAATATCTCAATGATTAATCCAAAAGGCTTATTGGGAAATGCTTATTTGTCAAAAAAGACAGGGATATATAATCATATTGCGAGTGAAAAATATTATATTCCATCAATAGATAATCCTAAAGATAATAAGATTAAATCTCAAATTATTATGCCTATTTTAGATAATGATAATCTTATATCTATAGTTAGAGTCTCTCGTTCAATTAAATATCCTAATAAATATACACGAAATGATTTAGATTTATTAACATCGTTAATGCCTTTTTTTAAAAAAATTATTTATATTTTAAAAGATAAAAAATATAATAATATCAAATTTAATGATTCTCAAATACAAGAAGAGATTATTAAAATTGAAAATAAAGAGATAAATAATTCCGAAGATATGCTTTTTATATCAAATATTATTCATGATATAAGAACACCTGCTAATTCACTATATGGATTTTTAGAACTACTTGAAAATAAGATAGATGATAAGAGACTTAATGAGTATATACAAAATGCAAAAGAGAGTGCAGAATTTATAAATATTTTAACAGATTCAATCTTGGATAAAACAAGAGATAAATTTAATAATGAACTTGAAAATAATTTCCAAGAGGTCAATACTATTAAATTCTTCTCTAATATTGCAAATAGTTTTTCTGCAAATATGTCTAGTAAAAATATTACATATTTAATTTTTTTAGACCCATCTCTTCCAAAAAGAATAGTTATAGATAAAATAAAACTCAAAAGAATTATTATAAATTTAATTGCTAACGCATATAAGTTTACACCTACTGGGAAAAAGATAAAATTCAAAGTTCTGTTTAATAAAGAGAAACAAAAAATAGCAATATCTATAAAAGATGATGGTATTGGTATTGCAGAAGAGCAACAAAAAAATATATTTGAATCATTTAAACAAGCAGAAGCCGATACAAAAGAGAAATATGGAGGAAGTGGTTTAGGATTAGCCATATCAGCTCAATATGTAAAAGATATGGGTGGAAGATTACTATTAAAAAGTCAAATTGATAAGGGAAGTGAATTCTATTTCAATATAAATATTAAAGTTTTAGATGATAAAATCTTAGGAGAAGAGTTTAAAATAAGTGATAATAAAATAACTATTTTAAGTGATAAAAAAAGTGACCTAAATATATTATTAATAATGAAATATCTCACTAAGTTAGGAATATCCAAACAAAATATTATTGTTAGCCATACTTTATGCACTGATACTACACATTTGATATGTTTTGAGCATAAGTTAAATAGTGCAATTATGGAGATTACACAAACTCAAGATATAAAATTATTAGTTTTAGAAGAATCTCTATTTAATTTAGATATTGATAAAGATATTGATATTATTTCAATGAACACATATTATGGTGATAGAATTAATTGTTTTATTTCAACAAAAAAGATGACTAAAATTTTATTAGCTGATGACAATAAAATTAATATATCACTTCTGAAAGCCATATTAGAAGATGAATATTGTGAACTTACAATAACAACAGATGGTAAAGAGACATTAGAAAAACTTAAATATGCACATATTAATGGCAGACCATTTGATATGATTTTTTTAGATAATTATATGCCATCATTATCTGGTTCAGAGGTTATAAAAGAGGTTAGATTACTTGAAAAGAAGAAACAGCTTAAACCAATATATGCTATATCTATTACAGGAGACCCTTTTCTAAGTGACAAAGATAAAAAGTTATTTAATCTTCATGTAACAAAACCTTTTAAAAATAGAGATGTCAAAAATGCATTTAAATTAGGTTCTCAATAACTTATATTAATTAAACTATTAAATTTGTTACAATAAAGGTAAATAAATCTTTAAAATAGGTGATTTAATTAAATATAATTATATTTTAATCCAAAATCGAATAAAATAATAACTATGCAAAATACTCTTAACATTATAGTTAAGAGATACTTATGTATATAATAAGTTAAGCTAAAATTTAAGGAGGAAGCATGAAACTTGGTTTCTTGGTTGATCTAAACCTATGTATGGGCTGTAAAGCTTGTGAAGTTGCTTGTAAAGTGGAAAATGAAGTACCACTAAGCTCGTGGCGATTACGCGTTAAATATATTGATGTGGGAGTATTCCCTGATACATCTAGGAACTTTACACCACTTCGTTGTAATCATTGTGAAAATGCACCATGTGAAAGAATTTGTCCTGTATCTGCACTGCATTATTTAGAGAATGGTATTGTAAATGTTGACAACAGTAGATGTATTGGTTGTGCTGGATGTATGATGGCATGTCCTTATGGAGCTATCTATATGGACCCCGAAACAAATACAGCTGATAAGTGTACTTACTGTGCTCACCGTGTTGAGAGTGGTATGATGCCAGCATGTGTTGTAGCCTGTCCAGTTGAAGCAAATATATTTGGAGATATTGAAGATGATACTTCTCATATTTCATTATATATTATGGAGCATCAAGGTGGAGTACAAGTTCGTAAACCAGAGAAAAATACTAATCCTAAACATTTCTATGTTGGTGGTGGTAATCAAACTTTAAATCCTTTAGCACACGAAAGAATAGAGGGATATGGACTATTTAATAATATAACTCATTTAGACCATATTGGTGATCCTCATCATAGCGTATTAGATAGATTTATTGCTCCATTTGTAACACATGAAAAAGTTGATAATAAAAGCTTTATGGACTTTGAACAAGGACATTCAGAAGAAAATCATAAAGGAGGTCACTAGATGGTAGAGCATGGAATAAATGCAACTAACGCAATTGTTACACTAGATGTTGCACTCCCTGGAATTATTTGGGGTTGGATGATTACTCTCAATATGTGGGCAAAAAGTATTGCTACAGGTGTTGTATTAATTGGAGCATTTTTACTTTTTAAACATAAAAAAGAAGATATGCCAAGTTTAAGATGGACAATGCCTCTAATCTCATTTATATTTTTGAACATATTCTTACTATTTACTCTTGTAGATTTACATCAACCATATAGAATGATTAATATCTTTTTATATCCTCACTGGACATCTGCAATTACAGTTGGTGCGTGGATGGCTTCACTATTTACAGGCTTAATAACTATTATGATGTTAATTGGAATATTAGATGCATTTCCAAATTTCAGAAAACAGTGTCCACTTGCGAAAACTTGTCGTTCAATGAGTCCATTATATGAATTTATTTTCCCATTTGTAGTATTTTTAGCAATTCCTGTTACACTTTATACTGCTATTATTATGGCAGAGTCTAGTGCTAGAGAGTTATGGCAAGCACCAACAGAATTAATGCAAATGTTATTAGCAGCATTTATGGCTGGTTCAGCAGGACTTATATTTGTATCTAGTACATGGAGCAAAGAGATTCGTAAAGATTTAGCTCTAGTTCTTGCTATGGCTGTATTTTTTAGCTTTATGATGTATATGGGTGAATATTTTTTCTCATTTAAATCAGCAGAAGCAGAAGCAACTTTAGAATTTGTTCACTCTGGTGGAGAGTATAATCTTCAATTCTGGATAGCTATGTCTGTAGGATACATTGTTCCTTTCTTCCTTGCACTCTCTGCAATGAAAAGTGATAATAAAACTATCCTTCGTTTTACAGCTATATTGGCATTGATTGGTTTATATCTTGCAAAAGATGTATGGCTTAAAATCCCACAATTATTATCGTTAAGTTAAGAAGGATTATTAATGACAAAAACTATGAATAGTGAAAAACCTTCATTTATTGAAGGAAGAAGAAATTTTTTAAAGGGTACAGCGTATACTGTAGCTGGTGCAACTTTAGCTAAAGGAGTATTTGAAACTATTGCAACTACTCCTGCTATGGCTGAAGATAGTAAGTTTACACCTACTCCAAAAACACTCTCTTTCTATCCACCTCTAAATGAGTGGGATAGCTTTACAGAACTTGATGGAAATGATTGGAAAAGAGGTGGAACAGGAAGAAATGGGGTAGTTAGTGAAACTAATCCTGATGGAATTAAAGCTATTGAATATATGCTTGTTCCAACAGCTTGTTCTAACTGTGAGGCACAATGTGGTCTAACTGCATGGGTTGACCTTACTACATATAAAAATGGTGGACAGTTAGCTGTTCGTAAATATATGGGTAATCCTCTACACGCAGGTAGTCGTGGAAGAAACTGTGCAAAAGGGTATGCAGCTCAATCTCAAATGTATGACCCAGATAGAATTCCTTTCCCTCTTAAAAGAGCTCCAGGTAGTAAAAGGGGTGAGGGTAAATGGATTAGAGTTACTTGGGATAGTGCAATGGCAGAGATTGGTAAAAAGATGCATGACACTCTTAAAACAGGTGACGAGTTATCAAGAAAATCAATTATGTATCATGTTGGACGACCTAATGAAAATGGTTTTGGTCACCGTGTACCTCACTCTATGGGTTGTGATGGATATGATTCTCATACAAATATATGTTCAGCTGGTGCTAGAGAAGGTACAATTCAGTGGGCAAATGATGATAGAAACTCTCCAGATTGGGCTAATGCTAAACTAATTTTCTTACAATCATCTCATGCAGCAGATGCAGGACACTACTTTCAACAATCAGCTGGTTTTATTGCTGAAGCTAGAAAAAAAGGTGCTAAACTTGTTGTTATGGACCCTAGAATGTCTAACTCTGCTGGTATGGCTGACCTTTGGGTTCCAACTTGGCCTGGTACTGAAGCAGCGTTATATCTATATTTAGCAAACCGTATTCTAAATGAAAAAAGTAAAAATGGAAAACCTTTAGTTAATCACGCATTTGTTAAAAACTGGGTTAACTGGGATAGATTAATGGCTGATAAAGAGTATCTAGCATATTTGGTAAAAAGAGGTTATATTAAATCTGTACCTGCTACTGATAGCTATGAAGATTTTATCACTATGATTGCTGAAATGTACTCTCCATATACTCTTGATTTTGTTGTTAAAGAGTGTAGAATAGAGGCTAGAATAGTTGAAAAACTATATGATATGTTTATTGATGCTGGAGAGAGAGTAGCTACTTATCTATGGAGAGCTGGACCAATTGGTCACAGAGGTGGTTGGATGAATACTAGAGCTGGATTCTTACCATTTGTTCTTCGTGGAGCTATGAGTGGAGATGAAGGTAATGTTGGTCTACACCACTGGCATGTTATCTCTGTAAATGGAAAAGGTGATAGTGCAACAGAAGCTGGAGAGAGACCTCCTAGAGTTGATGTTTGGAATGAAATCGCTTGGCCACCAGAGTATCCTCTTAGCACTTATGAGATGAGTCACATTATGCCTCACCTATTAATGGATGATGAGTGGAGAGCAAAATGGAAAGCAAAAGGTTTAAATAGTATTCCTGAAAAGATGGCTGTTTGGATACCTAGAATGTATAACCCTGTTTGGATTAACCCAGATGGATTTAGATGGATAGAGGCTCTTAAAAGAGAAGATAAGTTTGAACTTACATTTAATTTATCTCCAACTTGGTCAGAGACAAACTGGTATTGTGACTTTATCTTACCTGTTGGACTAGCAGGTGAAAGACATGACCAATCATCAGAAGCAACAAAACCTGCAAGATGGTTAAGCTTTAGAAATCCAGCATTAAGAGTTGCGTTAGAAAAAATGGGTTGGAAACCAAAGAACCCTGCAAGAGCTACATTAGAAGCACATATTAAAGCAGGTCTTGGTGAAGTTTGGGAAGAGGTTGAGTTTTGGGCAAATATTATGACTCATCATGTTGACCCTGATGGAAGTTTAGGTGTAAGAAAATATTGGGCTTCAAAAGAGGACCCTAGTCGTGCAGTTACAATTCCTGAATGGTATCAAGCAGCATTTGATAAATTACCAAATCTTAGAAAAACAGCTAAAATAGCTTATCCTAACTCAAAATATCCAAATTATGAGATGATGAGAGATAGAGGTACTTGGTTAGAAGAAGATAATATCTATAGACCTCAAGAGAGAGACCTTAAAAAGATTGGTGATAAATATATCGCACATGGTCACGAGTATAGTGAGAGTGATATAGAAAAAGATGAATTTGGTGCATTATTAGTTGAAGACCATGTATTTGGTGGTAAAAAATCTATTGGTATTGAAGTGAATGGTGAAATTAAACAAGGTTACCATACTCTTAGTAAAAAATTAGAGTTTTATTCTCAATGGTTCAAAGAGTGGAAGTGGCCAGAGTATGCTATACCTATCTATCCAACAACAAAAGAGCAGAGAAAAGAGATGGTGCATGTTGTAACTCAAGTTCACCATGACTTTATGGAAAAAGATAATGAATTTGCACTAAATACTGTGTTTAGACTATCTTATAATATCCATACTCGTTCTGTAAACTCTAAACATCTTATGGAGATTTCACAAAACCATAACCCAGTTTGGATTAATACACAAGATGCTAAAAGACTCAATATTAAAAGAGGTGATGCGATTAAAGTAACTATCTCTGATACTGTTTGTGGACTTGAAAGTGGATATTTCATTGCAATGGCTGTTCCTACTGAAGCTACAATGCCAGGTGTAACAGCTTGTTCTCACCATGCAGGTAGATGGAAACTTAAAAATGCAGTTGAAATTCCTGGATTTAAAGAGAAACTAGGTGTTATGGGTATGGGTGCACCTCTTTATGATATGACAATGGATGGTAAAGTTGGTACTCTTAAACCAGTAGAGGGTATTGATAAAGCTATGCTTGACCGTAGAGAGACTTGGCAGTTTAAAGAGTATAATAAAGACCTTGACAATATTTGGTGGGATGGACTTAGTGGAGCTTGGCAAAATGCTGTAGCAGCATCACATCCAGACCCAATTGCAGGTAACCATGCTTGGCATCAAAAAATTCGTATAGAACATGCAGGAAAAGATGATAAAATTGGTGATATTTATGTTAATTATGAAAATAATATGACAATTTATAAAGAGTGGAGAGATAAGTTAACTCGTCCTTTAGATGCTACTGATACTTTAAGAAGACCAGTACATATTAAGAGACCAGCTGTGCCTTTATCTCTTAAAGCATATTCAGTTAAATTAACTTAAGCTGTTTCGTTTAGCAAAGTTAATAAATAGAGTCATATAGTTTTTGACTCTATCTATCTTGTAAGGGCTTATATTCTCCCCTTCAAGATACATATTCTCATAAGTATAAAAATCCCCTTCTCCTAACATATCTGTATCCATTCCTATTTTAGGACGCATTAATATTTTAGTCGTTTCAACCTTACCTCGTGGATTTATAGGTTTAATAATTAACTCTTCGTCACCTAAACATAAAGCTTTCTTTACTCTTGCCGAACCTGCACTAAATGAAGTTACTCCTGCTATCACTTCACTATTATTATATATATCAATATCCCTATCTTTTATAATATCTAATAGGTAATATATACTAGAATAGACTCCTGCATCTCCCAGAGTTACAAAAGAGACACAATCATATCTTTTAAGTGTTTCCAGAATAATATTAGCTTCATCTTTCCAATCATCTTCATTAAAAAGCATTGGAGAGTATACAGGTACAAGTTCTCGTTTAATTCCAAGAAACTCTAATGCCTCTTTAACTATCTTGTAACTAATTGATTTATCAAAACTGCTATCGCTACTCTTTGTTGGAATACATATCGCATCACTCTCTTCAAATGCCCTACACGCTTTTAATGTTAATAGTTCTATATCAGCTGGTCCTAATGAAACCATATAAAGTTTTTTCTTCATTTTATATCTCTTTTTTGTGCGAACTTTAGCATATCAATGTAAAAAATAAAGTATAATAATTAAAAATATTATTTATTGGAGAAAAAATGGCAATAGAGACACTTAGTACAACAGAAGAGTTCAAGGCATTAGTAGAAAATATCAAAAATAGTGATGGATACAGAGAGCCTATCGCATTTGGTATAGCAAGAGTAGATAGAGGTCAAAAGAATGCTGATAAAATTTTACAAGCAAATTATGCATTACTGAATTGGAAAGAGAATTTTGGTTCATCGGCTATATTTATTAAATCTCTACAAGAAGCTAATATAGATGTTGATTTTAGTGATAGCGAATTTGTAACAACTATTAATGATAATTTTGTATCTAATGCAATGAATGCGTTTGCACCATATTTAGGTGAAGCAACAGGAGATAAGCATAAAAATATTCAAGTTATAAAAGCATTATCAAATATAGAAGATATTGGAAAAGATTTTAGAATTACTTTTCTTTTTGAAGACGCTTCGCCTAAAAGTGTAGAGTCTGTATATCTAAAATTATATGCATTATCAACTGGAAAAGCTCCACTTAGAGGAGTTAATTTAAATGGAGCATTTGGAATATTAAGCAATGTTGCATGGGTTCAAAATAGACCTTATGAGCTTGAATATTTAAGAGATAATGAGATTGAGATGAAACTAACAGGAACTTTCCCAAATATAGATAGTGTAGATAAGTTTCCTAGATATTTACAACATATTATACCTGCAGATAATACAAGAATTTTAGATAGCAGTAAAGTAAGAATGGGAGCTCAATTAGCAGGTGGAACAACTGTTATGCCAGGTGCAAGTTATATTAACTTTAATGCAGGAACTTTAGGCTCTGTAATGGTAGAAGGTAGAATATCAAGCTCTGCTATTGTTGGTGCTGGTTCAGATGTTGGTGGTGGTGCAAGTATTTTAGGTGTTCTTAGTGGAACAGATGGTAACCCAATATCTATTGGAGAGAATACACTTTTAGGTGCAAATTCAGTAACAGGATTACCTCTTGGAGATGCGTGTATTATTGATGCTGGAGTAACGATTTTAGCAGGAACAAAAATATCTATTGAAAATGATGAGGTAGAGAAGATTAAAAGTGCTAATCCAGATGCGTCAATAGCAGATAAAAATCTATTCAAAGGTGAAGAGCTTCAAGGTTTAAATGGTATTCACTTCCGTCAAAATTCAACAACAGGTGAAATAATAGCAAGAAGAAGCACCAGAGAAGTAAAACTAAACGCAGAATTGCACTAAGAGGTATATATTAATGAACGAAGAGGATATGATTAAACGAGTATTTCTTTTAGGTATATTAAAAAAAGAGTCTGGAGAGACTCTTAATGATGTTACAAAATATTTAGTAAATACAGGAATGTTTGATATGAAAGAGGCAAAAAAGGTATTAAAAGAGCTTAAAGATAAAAACTATATTGTAAAAGAAGAGTTATCAATAAAAGGTCTAGCAATAGCAAAAGAGGCTGAAGCAGAGTTCAAACTATAAAGAAAAAGAGGATAAATATGAGAGTAGATAAATGGCTAAGTTCTGTTAATGTCGTAAAAAGAAGAACAATAGCTTCAGATATGGTTAAAAGTGGTGTTGTATCAGTAAATGGATTAAAAGCAAAAGCTAGTAAAAATGTAGCAATTGGAGATAAAATCACAATAGAATACCTAAAAGGTGCAAAAGAGTTTGAAGTTCTTCAAATCCCAACAACAAAAACAATTCCTAAAAGTAAAAAAGATGAGTTTGTAAGAGAGATTTAGAGGCGAAAAATAAATGGTGTAATTACCAACTACACCATCTAAAAGATTAGGAGTTATTTAAAACTAGGTAATTCTGCTATCTCTAAAATTGGACTATTTTGTTTTGTTGTGTGATTTTCGATATAAAAGTTCGGGGTCTAAATCTAATTTGTTATCCCACTCTATACTATCAAAAGATATCTTTACACTTTTAAATAGTCTTTTATCTTTTAACTCTTTAAATTTTCCTATATTAAGATAAGGTTTCACATCAAATAATTTTTCTTCTTCATTTTCAAATTTCAATAATAAAAAGTAGTTATCAAGTGCTTTTACATCTTTTACAGCTAAATACATCTTATATCCTATCTTAAAGGGTCTATTTTAAAAGGCAATTCACCATTTTGTGCTAATTCCCAATCAGCTAGTAAATCTTCTTGTCTGAGTTCCACCCATGCTAAAACTAATCTAAGTTTTTTCTTATGCAGTTTACCTTGTGTCAATTCTACTTTTTTAATATCTATAACTGCTTTGTCATCTTGATAATAAACATGAATATGTGGTGGATTATGCTCATTTGGAGCACAGTACATTCTTATAATAATTCCGTAAAACATTGATATTGTTGGCATCTATATATTTCCTTTCTTCATTAGTAGATTCGATTAGTTCGTCAAAGAACTTAAGTATATTATATTTATTTAGATAATTTTTAGAGATTAATATATCTCTAGCATCTAGTATACTACATAAATATACTTTCTCATTTTTTGTTTCATAGTATGCAATATCGGTAGAAGTATTAGCTTCTATTTTTATAGGAACATTTCCTACGGCTTTAAGTCTTCTTAATACTTCGTTTATAGAATATTTATTTTTTCCAAATAGAAAGATAGCAAACTGATTTACTTCTATTGCTATCTTAGCATTATATGGTCTCAATATATTACCATATTCTTTAGATACTTT
>FPHG01000042.1_pt1 | contig 25796 bp, 19 predicted proteins | sample 1057261 | NCBI WGS metagenome assembly FPHG01 (sample SAMEA4473298, study PRJEB15554) | hydrothermal vent metagenome | biome: marine basaltic hydrothermal vent biome; feature: marine hydrothermal vent; material: water | place: Pacific Ocean | collected 2011-06-14/2011-07-23 | depth 1709 m
GTAGAAGACAATGGTGTCATTAGTATTTTACTTTATTAAAAATTTAAATCAAAAAAGTGGTTAATTTAAATATTGTATTTTAACTACCTCAAAAGAGGCAGTTAAAGCTAATTAAATTCCATCAATAATAGAATTTAAAGTAGCACTTGGTCTCATAGCTTTTTCAGCTAACTCTTCATTTGGATTATAATATCCACCAATATCTTGAGCATTACCTTCCATAGCTAATAACTCTTCAATAATCTTAGCTTCATTATCTTTTAAAGCTTTTGCAACTGGTGCGAACTTTTCAGCTAATTCAGCGTCAGAACCATTTGCAAGTGCATCTGCCCAGTATTGAGCTACAAAGAAGTGAGATGCTTTGTTGTCAGGCTCTCCACATTTTCTACTTGGTGCTTTGTTGTTGTCAAGGTAACCTTCATTTGCAGTATCTAGTGCTTCTGTAAGAGCAGATAGTTTTGCATCAGAGTGTTTTTGACCTATAAATCTTAATGACTCAGCTAGTGCTAAGAACTCTCCTAAAGAATCCCATCTTAAGTGACCCTCTTTTAAGAATTGGTCTACATGTTTTGGAGCAGAACCACCAGCACCAGTTTCATATAGTCCACCACCTGCAAGTAAAGGAACAATTGATAACATTTTAGCACTTGTTCCAAGCTCTAAGATTGGGTACATATCTGTTAAGTGGTCTCTTAAAACATTACCTGTAACAGCGATTGTATTTTCACCTTTTCTTACTCTAGCATTTGTAAATCTTGTTGCAGCCGTAATATCCATAAATTGAATATCAAGACCATCTGTATCTAAATCTGCTAAATAAGTTTTTGCTTTTTTAATCATCTCAGCATCATGAGCTCTATTTTCATCTAACCAGAAGATAACAGGAACTTGTTCAATTTGACCTCTTTCAACTGCTAGTCTTACCCAGTCTTTGATAGGAACATCTTTAGCTCTACTCATTCTCCAAATATCTCCAGCTTCACACTCAAAACTCATTAGAACTGTACCATCTTCAGCAGTTACTGTTACTGTACCAGCTTCTGCTAGTTCAAATGTAGTTGGGTGAGAACCATACTCTTCTGCTTTTTGAGCCATAAGACCAACATTAGCCATTGAACCCATTGTAGTTACATCATATTGACCATTTGCAACACAATCAGCTACCATCTCTTCGTGGAAAAGACCATAAGTACTATCAGGAATAACAGCTACACACTCTACTGCATCACCATTTCTATTCCACTGTTTACCACCTTCACGAACAACTACTGGCATAGAAGCATCAATAATTACATCATTTGAAGCATTAAAGTTTGTTGTTCCTTTATCAGAATCAACCATTGCAATTTCTGGGTTATCAGACTCAACAACTGCTTGGAATGCTGCTTTAATTTCAGCCTCTAAAGCGTGACCTGCAATTTTGTTTTCTAAATCGCTCATACCTTGGTTAGGGTTAACGCTAAGCTCTGCAAATGTATCTGCATACTTGTCAAATACCTCTTGGAAGAATACTGTAAACGCATGACCAAACATAATTGGGTCAGAGATTTTCATCATAGTTGCTTTAAGGTGAATTGACCATAAAACGCCATTTTCTTTTGCATCTTCAATTGTTTTAGCGATAAACGATTTAAGTTTAGCAACAGACATAAATGTACCATCTAAAACTTCTTTATCTATTGCATCAATAGTTGCTAACTCTGAACCATTAAGTGCGATTGTTACTTTTTGAGCCTTATCAATAGTAACTGATTTTTCATTTCCGTAGAAATCGCCATCACCTGCCATATGTGCTACATAAGATTTAGGATTTTCAGGGAATGCTTTAAGTCTATGTGGGTGGTTTTGTGCAAATTTTTTAACAGCTTTTGCTGCTCTTCTATCTGAATTACCTTCTCTAAGAACTGGGTTAACAGCAGAACCTAAACAAGTAGAATACTTAGCTTGAATAGCCTCTTCATCTGCATTTGCTGGGTTTTCAGGATAGTTAGGAATATCAAAACCTTGACCTTGAAGTTCTGCAATACACTCTTTAAGTTGACCTACTGATGCTGAAATATTTGGAAGTTTGATAATGTTTCCATCTGCTTCAAGAACAACTTCGCCTAGTTTAGAAAGTTCATCTTCTGCAAGACCCATTGCTGAAAGAACTCTTCCTGCCAATGATATATCAGAAGTTACAACTGAAACTCCTGCTGCTTGTGTAAACGCATTTACAATTGGTAGTAGTGAGTAAGTAGCTAACGCTGGTGCTTCATCAATTTTTGACCAGATAATCTTTGGTAATTTTGACATATATATTCCTTAAATTTTTAATTATGTTGGAACAATATTATCATTTAAGGAATTGTAAATTGATTAAAGGTCTAATAAGAAATTTTTATCTTTTTTATATGTTTCTTTATTACACATTTAAGAATGTTTTGATAAATACTCAGCAGGAAATCCTACGGGGATAGGTGTACCAACTTTAAGAAAAATATCTGTACTATTTTTTATTCTATGTAGAGAGTATGGAACATATATAAATCTAGCAGATATTTTTTTATCTAATTGAGATTTATCCTCTAAATGTATCCTAATAGCTGGAACAGGGATATTATCTTTTATATATTTTGAAGGCATCATATCAGCAGTAACTAATATAGCAATATCTATATCACTCTCCATAACTCGACCACGAATACTATCCTGAAGGAGTTCGTAACTCTCTTCATTGGATAATGCTCTGTTCTCTATGGTTTTAACAACTCCATTTACATCTGATGTCATTAAAAATGGTCTAAAACTCATCTCTTTCTCTATTGATGAAGATGCTTTCTTTACAGCTTTTTCTAATAATTCTACAATTTTATCATCATTATTTAACATATTTAATCTCTATTTCTATCGCCTCTGCTTCGAGAGTTTCTGTTTCTTCCATCTCTACCACTTCTGTTTCTATCATTGCTTCCACCACTTCTTCGTCTTCTTCTCTGACCACCATTTCTACCTCGGTCATTTCCTCTATTTTGCATAGCTCTCTCTATAAGCTTCTCTATCTCTTCTAAGCCTAAACCAATATTATCTTTACCTTTAATATTATGATTCTCTTGTAGCATAGATGCTAATAGATGAGATATAGTTACAATGTCCAAATCATGTTGAAGAGTTTTTACTAGTTTTATAGCTCTTTCTGTAATTTGTGTACCTGCAATTTTAGATATAAGTTCATCAGATTTTGTATTTTGAACCTCTTGTCTTGTTGGGATAACTTGAGTTACCATTTTTGTTCCAACATCTTTCTCTATTTTTTTAATTGTTCTAAGTTCATTAGGACTAACTAAAGTAATAGCTTCACCTGTTTTACCAGCTCTACCAGTTCTACCAATTCTATGAACATAACTTTCGCTATCAAAAGGTATATGATAGTTAAATACATGAGTTACATCATTTACATCTAATCCTCTTGCTGCAACATCTGTGGCTACAAAAATATCTACGCCACCTTTTTTAAATGCTCTAATTGTAATCTCTCTCTGTTTCTGCTCCATATCTCCGTGAAGTCCACTTACTTTAAATCCTTGAGATGTTAAATGAGATACTAATCTATCTACCTCTTTTTTCATTCTACAAAATATAATACATTTATCTGGATTTTTATAATCAATTAAACGAACTAAAGCATCATCTCTCTCTCTCTCTTGAACTACATAATAGTTTTGAGTTATATTTGTATTTGTACTTTCAGATTTTGTAATAGATACAGTTTTTGGAGATTTTAAAATTTCTTCTGCTAGTCTTCTAATACTTTTTGGCATTGTTGCAGAAAACATCAATGTTTGTCTCTCTTTTGGTAAAAATGTAAATATATTTTTAATTTCGTCTAAAAATCCCATATCTAACATCTCATCAGCTTCGTCAAGTACAACAAATTGAGGATTTATTTTAATTCTTTTACTCATTAAAAGGTCTTGAAGTCTACCCGGTGTAGCAACAACAATTGATGCTTGTTTAATTCTTTCTATCTGTCTGCCATAAGGTGTACCACCATATACTGTGGCTGTTTTTAATCCAGATAATTTACCAAATTTAAATAACTCATCACTGACCTGCATTGCTAGTTCTCTAGTTGGAACAATAACTATACCTTCCACACTTCCATCTGCTTTCATTTGATTCATCATTGGTAATCCAAATGCAGCAGTTTTACCTGTTCCTGTTTGTGCTTGTGCTATAACATCATGTCCCTCTAATACTAAAGGTATTGCATCTTTTTGTACAGGACTTGGTTCTTTAAATCCAGCATCTTCTATTGCTTGTTGTATTGTATTTTTTAGATTAAAATCTGTAAATTTCATAAATTATTGTCTTTCGTGTTAATATTTTTTCAGAAAATTAGTTAAGCCTCCAAATAGAAGCTATAATTAGTATTAAAGAAGCTTTGATATTTTCGCAGAAAATTTGTAATATTATAGCGAAATATAGTAAATAAAGAGAGTGTTAATTGAAAATTGTGGAGAAAAGAGTTTGTACAGACGAAAAGTCTGTACGAAATAATACCTATAGAGGTGTTACATTTTCAGCTTGAGGACCTTTTTGACCTTCGCCAACTTCAAAAGTCACTTTTTGACCTTCGTTTAAAGAAACTCTACCTGGTTGTGTACTGTTTACTTGACGAAAATGTACGAATACATCGCTTCCACCATTGTCTTGTTGAATAAATCCGTAACCTTTTTCATCATTAAACCATTTAACTGTTCCGTTGATAAGTTCTGCCATTGTAATACCTTTTTATAGGGAAATTTTCACTTCTACTATAGAAGCGGAATAAAAATCGGTGGGGAGTCTTTCGGTCTAAGCAGAATCTAACTTCATATTATACACCCAAAGATGAACTCTAACCTCATCTTTCTTCAGGGACATTATATCATTTTTTTATGAAATTATCTTAATAATTAATTTTTTTTTAAATTTTTTTAAAATAATCGCTAGAAAAGTAGCATTTCACTATAATGTTATTACTTATAAGGAGATAAAATGAGAAAAAATCTTAAACTCACTATTTTAGTGACAGGTGGGGCTGGTTATATAGGTTCGCATGTTGTAAAACAGCTGATTGAGTACACAAATCACGATATAATTATACTTGATAATTTATCAACAGGTCATCAGTCAACAATAGATAAATTATATGAAATATTAGGTAATAGTGACCAAAAACTTAAATTTATTAAGGCAGATTTGTCAAATTTTAATATTATTGATGAAATTTTTAAGAATAACCAATTTGATGCGATTATTCACTTTGCTGCTAGTATAGTTGTTCCTGAATCTGTTATAAATCCTCTTAAATATTATATGAATAATACAGTTAATACTACCAATTTAGTCAAAACAGCCACTAAATACAATGTGAATAAAATAATATTTTCATCTACGGCAGCTGTATATGGAGAACCAACAGTAAAAGATATTAATGAAGATATAAATCTATTACCTATTAATCCTTATGGTTGGAGTAAAAGAATGAGTGAGCAGGTGATACAAGATACAGAGTTTGCTAATAGTGATTTTAAATATGTAATCTTTAGATATTTTAATGTGGCAGGAGCTGATATTCAAAATAGAATAGGACAGAGTTTTCCAAATGCAACACATTTAATTAAAGTAGCATCTCAAACAGCACTAGGTAAAAGAGATAAAATGGCAATTTATGGAGACACTTATGATACTCCTGATGGAACTTGTATTCGAGATTATATACATATAGATGATTTAGCCTTTGCTCATATTATGGCATTAGAGTATTTAGAAGAGAATAGTAGTAATATATTTAATGTTGGTTATGGAGAGGGGTTTAGTGTAAAAGAGGTTATAAATACTATGAAAAAAGTTAGTGGAGTTGATTTTAGAGTTGATAATGAAGCTAAAAGAGCTGGAGACCCTGCAATTCTTATATCAAATAATGAAAAAATAAGTGAAGCATGGGATAATTTAACAGATTCAGAACTTAAAGAGAAGAGGTCTAAATTATTTGAATATGACAACTTAGAGTTAATTTGTAAAACTGCTTTGGATTGGGAACGAAAAATAGATTAATGAAAACTTATCTTGAACTTTTACAATTAGCACAAGATAATCTTTTTTCTAAGAATGCCAATTTGGCAGTTAAATATGGAGAAGAGGCTAAAAAACTTAGAGATGATGATTATCGTTTATATGATATATTGGCAGAATCATATATGCTTATAAAAGATTTTGATAATGCAATTATATCTGGTGAGAAAGCTTTAATATTAAAAGATAAGTTGAGTAGTAAATATCCTAAATATCCATATCCAAAATATAAAATTAAACCATTTATTAAAAATAGAGATAGGAATATAATATCCTTTTCTCTTTTTGGAGATAATCCTAAATATACTTTTAATGCCATAATAAATGCAAAGTTTGCTAAGAGCATATATCCTTATTGGAGATGTAGATTTTATTGTGATGATTTAGTTCCTTTAGAGATTATTAATAGATTAGAGGAGTTAGATGCTGAAATTATTCTACAAAAAAGTATAAAAGAGGATAAGCCTCAAATGCTATTATGGCGTTTTTTGGTAATGAGTGATATTTCTATTGATAGATATTTAGTTAGAGATTGTGATTCTGTAATTAATATAAAAGAGTCTTTAGCTGTTGATGATTGGATAAAGTCAGGTAAACGATTTCATATTATGCGAGATTTCTATACACATACTGATTTAATCTTAGCAGGAATGTTTGGGGGTACAACAGATATTTTTCCAGATATTAAAAGTATGATAGCAAAATTTCAAGATATTAAAAATCCAAAAGTTTCACATCAAGACCAACTATTTTTAAGAGTTTTTGTTTGGCAAACGATAAAAGAAGACGCTCTAATCCACGATAGATACTTTAGATTAGAGAATACAATACAATTTCCACCTCATCCTCCACAATTAAAGCATCAACATATAGGACAAAATGAGGGAAAAAAATTTTACAAGGAATAAAAAATGAGAAATATTATATTAATGATGATGATTTTTACAAATCTTATATATTCAAACAATTTTGATAGATTAAACTCTTCCCCTACTCAAGAGATGTTATTAAATCAAAAGAGTTCAAAACTTTGTGATAATCCTGCAATGGCTAAAGAGAACTTTGATAATGATTTTAAATATGGATGTTTTTGTGGTAAAAATTATCCTAATATTAAATCTGATACAAAAAAAGAGTATAAATATTTAAGTAGAATGGAAAAAGACAAACTCATTGCTAAATATTATTCGATTAAACCTTATGATGATATAGATAATTTATGTATGCAACACGATATATGCTATATATATGAAGGACGAGAAGACCAATTATGTAATGATGTTTTATATAGCGAAATGAGAACATTATCTAATAAATTTTATGAAAAGGCAAGAGGTCAAGATAGTAACTCTAAAGATATGCGATGTGAAAGATTGTCGTCTGATATTGCCGTAATTTTTAAAACAATATTTGGAGCAGGTAGCAATTTATCTATGATGAGGTTTGGAATGTTTATGATGGTTAATACACCAATGACAGTTATGAGTAAAGGAATTCAAAAGATGTCTCACGGAATGAATGACTCATCACTATATCCTCTACCAAATGAAAAGTGTAATCTATAACTATTTATTTACTCTATTAAAATCTGATATATATTGTTGAGTTATATTTTTATCTTTTATAATTAAAATATTCTCATCATTATATATATTTGCTCGTTTTGTATAATTATATGAACCAGTAATAACTATTTTATTATCAATAATTAATACTTTATTATGCAGTTTAAATCTATTTTTATCAAATTTTATATCTATATTATTATCTTTTAGGTATTTATATACAGAGTATTTTCGTTGAAATCTATGTTGAACCTTATCTAATATTACTTTTACTTCAACACCTCTATTTTTAGCCTTAACCAGTGCAGTTGCTATATTTTTATTTGTAAATGCAAACATCATAACATATAAACTCTTTTTTGCTTTATCTATATTCTGAATAATTATATTTTCTATATTAGTATCTTTTGAAAAGTATATCTCTAAATTATTATTTATATATGGTTTTAGTTTTGATTGATTATGCTCATATAAATTTTTAAACTTTTTACTGTAATAATCTCCTATCTCATCATCATTAATTCTAACATAATTATCATAATTTCTATAAAAAGCATATACTGTATAATTACCTGAACTAATCCAAGTTAGATTATTGTCTATTATTAGTATTTTATTATGCATTAAAGCTTTCTTATCTTCATCATCTCGAATAGAAATGCCATGATTTATAAGAGATTTATACCTTTTACTCTTTATCTTGCTATCATCAGTTAATATCTCTATATTTATACCTCTACTCTTAGCATTTAACAAAGCTTTTGTAATGTTTTTATTTGTAAGATAATACATTGCCATTTTAATATCACTTTTAGCATTTGATATATCATCAATAATATTATTATCAATACCACCTTTATAATATCCACCATGTATTTTTGAGAAATAAGGCTGAACAGTATCGGATAATACTATATCTGTATGTGCTAGAAAAATAAGATAGATTTTTAAAATTAGAAGAAACAAATAAATCCTTTTAACGAATTATGTTATTATAACAAAAAAGATATATTATTATGTATAAAAGAGATTTAGACCAAAAATTAAGTAAATCCATACCACAATATTTAATGTTATTTGGAGATAGTGAGTATTTAAATAGTTATTATCTACAATATTATGTTAATAAATTAAATGCAAAAGAGGATTTATTATCGCTATATTTTGAAGATTGGGATTTTAATATAGCAAAATCATATCTGTCTCAAACTTCTCTTTTTGGTGGAAATAATTTATTAATAGTTAAGTCTATTAAAAAAATACCTAAGAAAGAGTTAGATGTCTTGGTTAATCTAAGTAAAAAAAGCAGTGAGAACTATTTTTTATTTATATTTGAAGGTTTAGCAAAAGATGCAAGAGGAATGCAAAAGAGTTTTGGAACTAATTGGGCAAGACTTTTTGAACTTAATATACGAGAGAGTATTGAATTATTGCAGACAAAAGCAGATAAAATAGGTTTAGATATAGACTATTATGCACTACAACACCTTATGGTAGTTTTAAATAATAATTTAGCTCTATGTGATAATGAATTAAATAAATTAACAATTTCAGGAACTAGAATAACAAGCAAAGATATTGATAAATTAGTCTACTCCACTGCACCTTTATCAACCGAAGATTTTTTTATAGAACTTTTTCAAAAAAGAGATATTACTAAAATGTTAAATAAATTATTAGAGTTAGGCGAAGATGAGTTCTCTCTTTTAGCATCAACCCAAAGATTTTTAAATGAGATGTTCTTATTTACTGCATATATGAAACTAAATAACAATAGAGTTGATTCTATGGATATTTTAGGGTACAAATTACCAAAACCGATAGAAAATCAAAAAGCAAATATAGCAAAAAGAATTAACTCATCAGCACTATTATCAATATCTCAACACCTGATAGATAGTGAGTTAAAGTTAAAACACTCATCTACTATAAATAAAGAGAGTATTCTCTATGGAATTTTTATTAAAATACAAGAATTATTGTAAATCATATAATTAATCTATATTTTGTTATTATACATCTATATTTGAATTATTATTTTTTATGAATGGAGATAAATTGATAAAGATAAAAGAATTTGTATTGCATCACTATTTTTCTTTTTTAGTTGGATTTGTTATTTTATTCGCTTTTATTGTAAGATATTATCATACTAGCATTGGACTACCATATTTATATTATTGGGATGAGCCACAAACTGCTAGTACAGCTTTACGAATAATGAAGACAGGCGACCTTAACCCTCACTTTTTTGCTTATGGTACTTTTATGATATATGCTAATCTATTAGTAGATATTTTACACTACTTTTCACTTATGGGACATCCATCTACCGATGTAAATTATCTTACTAATCTTAATGATATTATTATAAATTATGATACTGGCTGGAAGTGGACAATATCTCACCCTAGTTTTTATCATGCAAATAGAGTCTTTAGTGTAGTATTAGCTACTGCCACAGTATTTGTAACTTATCTTATTGGTAAAATAGTTTTTAATCGTTATATCGGACTTATTGGGGCATCTTTTTTGGCTATATTGCCTTTTATAGTAATTCGTTCTGCGTGGATAACTACTGACTCTCCTGTGGCTCTATTTGTATTGATGGTAGTTCTCTTTTCTCTTCTATTTATAAAAACAAAAAAACTCTCATATTTTATACTCTCTTTGTTGTTTGTGGGTATTGCCATAACTACTAAATATAACGCAGGACTCTCTATGGCTATACCTTTTATTACGCTACTTTGGGTATATAAAAGTTCTAAAGAGTCAGTAAAAACATATATGTGGTTTCTTGTGCCTATTATACCAATAGTTATATTTTTAATTATTATGCCTTATGCTATACTTGATTTACCTACATTTTTACGCCATGTAGGTGGTGAGATTAGGCACTATAAAGTATTAGGTCAAGGAGTAGATGACAGTGCTAAAGCAGGATTGCCTCATCTAAAAATTCAACTTATCTATTTTTATAACAATATTGGATTTTTTAATACTATAATGGTTCTATTGGGTATCTTAGGGGTACTCTTTCGTCCATTATTTATATTTACGCTAATAATGCCTATTTTATATATCTCATATATGGTAGGAACAAAAGTAACTTATCATAGAAATTTTATACAAGTCTATCCATTTATCGCGTTATTATTTGCTTCTGGATTTTATACACTCTATATATTTTTAGATAAATTACAAAAAAGATTTAAACCAAAACAACTACCTCTTGCACCTTTAGTAGTTACTATAATTACCATACTCTTTTTAGCTCCTCAAGCATACTCTACGCTAAATTTAGCAAAAATAGAACGAGATGCTAGAGACTCTCGTATACATGCTGTAAATGCAATTAATAGATTAAAAGGATTTAAAGAGATAGTTATAGCGAAAGAGCTACGAATACACCCCCAAAATCTTAGAGTATTAAATCTTCCATATACTATTAAACCATTATTGCAAATAGCATCTAGTAAATCTAAAGAGGGAGTATTATATATCCTACCTGCACTTATCACATCTTCAAAGTGGAGAGAAAAAAAGGAGCAAATTCATAAAATGCGTAATTTTATAGACTCCATAAAAAGCGACTCAATAGTTCAAAGAATTATTAGAAATGATAGAGGAGATAAAAGGGCTTATGTTGGAATAACAAGATTAGAGTATTACTCCATTAGCCCAAATATACTATTTGTTAAGAACTTTTAAAAATGAGAAAACTTGTTACTCAACACCAACTAGTTTTTCTTCTAAATAGACTCCTAACTCTTTAGCTTCTTGAATTATCATTTCGTTTACTTTATATTTAGACTCTACCACTACATCGGCTAATTTACTTTTTATTTTTAAAGATAGTGGTCTATTGCCTTTGTGTTTTTCTACTAATGATAATAAATCTTCGACTAATTTTGTATCTGGCATTAAATTCATAACTAAGACTAATGGGATAGCTTTAATTTCTTCTGTTTCTATCTCTCTCTCTTCTTTTATGATTTTAACTTTTTCTTTTTTTGCATCTTTAAGCGTTTCTATTTTAAGAATATTCATTCTAGTAAAATTTTCATCTTTTGAGATTTTTACTTTAAATGCAATTGGTTTATTTATATCAAAATTTTCATCTATCTCTTTTATTCTATTTTCAAATAACATAAACTCTATATTTCCATGTAAATCCATAAGATTTGCTATACCGAACCTATTTCCTTTTTTTGAAATTTTTTCTGTAATACTCTCTATCTTGCCTATAAATAGAGCTTGTGAACCATCTGCTAATTCATCTATCTCTGAACTTAAAGTATAATCTATCTCATTTAAACTCTCTCGATAATCATCTAATGGGTGTCCTGATACATAAAATCCTAAAGAGTCTTTTTCAAATTCTAATATTTCAATAGGTAGAAATTCATCTATGTTGTCTATCTCTATTTTCATTGAAACCATCTCCTCTCCACCTCCAAATAGAGAAGATACAGACATTTTTTTGGCTAAATCTGCTTGTTGAGATATTTCCATCATCTCTTTTAATTGCGTAAGTAATGCTTTTCTTGTATATCCAAAACAGTCTAATCCTCCAGATTTAATAAGTGCTTCTATAACTCTTTTATTTACTTTACTTCCATCAATCCTTGAAAGAAAATTGCTAATATCTTTGAATTCTCCACCCTCTTCTCGTGTTTTTAAAATAGATTTAATCGCTACCTCTCCAGCACCTTTGATTGCACCCATTCCAAAGAAAACAATTTTTTGATTATCTACCTCATCAGCCCAAAATACCAAGTCTGAACGGTTTATATCTGGTGGACGGAGTTCGATATTTAATCTTTTTAGCTCATCAACATATTTAACTACTTTATCTGTATTGTTTTTTTCTAATGTTAAAATAGCTGACATAAATTCTGAAGGATAATAATATTTTAAAAATGATGTATAGAATGTAATCATTGCATAGGCTGCTGAGTGAGATTTATTAAATCCATATCCTGCAAATTTTACAATTAAATCAAATAACTCTTCAGCTTTATCTCTATTAAACCCTTTTTCCTCTGCTCCATCTGCAAAATCACCTTTTAATTTATCCATCTCCTCTTTAATCTTTTTACCCATAGCTCTACGAACTAAATCTGCACCTCCTAAACTAAATCCACCAATAGTTTGAACGATTTGCATTACCTGTTCTTGATAAACTATAACTCCATAAGTAGGTTTTAAAATAGGTTCTAGCTCGGGAAATGTATATATAATTCTTGCTCTACCATGTTTTCTCTCAACAAAATCATCAAGCATTCCAGAATCCATAGGGCCGGGACGATATAGTGCTAACATCGCAATAATATCTTCAAATGTAGATGGTTTTAACTTCTTTGCTAAATCTTGCATACCAGCTGATTCTATTTGAAATAGTCCTAAAGTATCTCCTGTTGATATATAATCATAAACCTTTTTATCATTAATATCCTCTTTTATAAAATCTATTCGTTTACCATATTTTTTTTCAACAAGTTTATTAGCCTCTTCGATAACTGTTAAAGTTTTAAGTCCCAAAAAGTCAAATTTGATGAGGTCAACATCTTCAACATATTTCCCGTTATATTGTGTTGCTAAGGTATCAATTCCTGTGGGTTTAAAGAGTGGAGTCTTTTTCCATAGCTCCTCATTTGATATAACAACTCCAGCAGCATGAGTTCCTGCATTACGATTTAACCCTTCAAGTGCTAAAGCATAATCCCAAGTTCGTTGAGCTTGTTTGTCATTATCTAAGAACTCTTTAATTTTAGGCTCTTTTTCATAAGAATCTGTAAGATTTATACCCAAATCATCAGGAATAAGTTTAGCCATTGCATCAGCTTTAGAGTATGGCATATCAAGAACTCTAGCAACATCTCGAATAACTCCTTTAGCTTGAAGCTTACCAAAAGTAATAATTTGAGCCACATTGTATCGCCCATATTTATTAATCACATAATCAAGTATCTCTTGCCGTCTAGCTTGACAAAAATCCATATCAATATCTGGCATACTAACTCGTTCAGGATTCAAAAATCGTTCAAAAAGTAAACCATAAGGAAGAGGGTCAATATCAGTAATTTCCAAAGAGTAAGCAACTAAAGAACCTGCTGCTGAATTATGAACAATATAATTAGTAGTTGTATACGAGTGATTATCTTCAACAGTAAAATCATATACCTTAACTTTTTGCTTATCTACATTTTCAACGCTTCTAACTTTTAGTTTTATATACTCTTCATCTATTTTATAAAGATTTTCTTCTTCTGTTGGGATATTATATATTGAGCTATTTGAAGGAAGATTTATAGTATATTTAGAACTTCCATATTCTAAAGGTGTAATAGTTGATGGAATTCCAATTTGAAAAAGAAGAGTTCTTGTTTGAAGTGCAAGTTCTTTAGATAGAGTTCTAGTGGAATTTATATACCCATCTAACACTTCTATAATCTCATCTTTTGGTAAATTAAAAACAAAATCTGGTATATCTTTTGAGTTAGAGTTTGCTAGAAAATCATATAAAAATTTATTTTTAATAGTAATATAAATAAGAGAATTTAATATTGATACAGAATAATCATATTTATTTTTATAAATAAATATGATTGTTTCTTTAATTCCTTTTCTATCATCTTCAGTAAAAGCAATAGTAATCTCTTTTTGTGACAAATCTTTGCTAATATATTCATTACTAATCCAATATCCTACGAATTTTCTAAAATAATAACTATTCTTTAAATCTTTAAAATCGCCTATTCTCTTAACTTCATATTTTGGTATAGGTAGAAGTAGCCAATCGTTAGTTGTTATCTCTCCTGCCTCTTTCCATTCGTTATCTCCTATATATATTTTATGGTCTTTTGTCAAAGTTATCTCATTAATTAAATCCCCATAAAAAGTTGAAATGCTTATTAACTCTTCTTCTATCTCATATTCAAAAGTCTCTGTAACTTTCTTCGCTATATTATTATGAGTTAGAACTATATCTCCAACTTCTATTTTATCTATCTGTTTTGTATCTAAAATATTATTATTCTTAGTATAAACTAAAGCATCTTTTGTTAAACAACCCCTCCCTGGCCCTACGGGAATATCCATTTTTTTTGCAGCATCTACAAAATCCCATACTATTAGCATATATCCAGAGAATTTCATTGAGTTTATAATATCTATTTCGACTTTTAATCTATCTCTATACTCTTGATGTTTATCTTTTGGGACTATTTTTAATCTTTTATCTAACCCTTTTTCTGAAAGATGAGTAAAGAGCAGTTTATCATTCTCTAATGAATACTCTTTATCCTCTACAAGATTTATAGATTCATCTTTTGATACTTGTTGTGTAAATTTAAAATTTGGTGGAGTTGGATTTCCTAATTTTATATCTAAATTACACTTATCAGCTATCTCTTGAGTATTCTCTAATGCCTCTGGAATATCTGCAAATAATTTTGCCATCTCTTCTGGTGACTTTACATAAAATTCGTGTACAGAGTGTCTCATTCTTTTTGGGTCATCATATAGTTTATTCATTGCAATACACATAAATGCTTCGTGGGCATCAGCATCTTCTTGAACTGTATAGTGTGTATCATTTGTAGCTATTATCTTAATACCTGTCTCTTGAGATATTTGAACTATCTCTTTATCTATTCTCTGCTGGTCGCCTATTCCGTGACGCATAAGTTCTAAATAAAAATCATCTCCAAAAATATCTTTATACTCTAATGCAACTTTTTTAGCTTCATCATAACCTTTAGCCCCATTCTTTAAGTTCCGTTCTGATAAATTTAATTGCCAATTAACTTCACCTTGAAGACAAGCACTAGAGCATATTAACCCTTCACTATTTTCTCGTAAAAGTTTTTTATTTATTCGTGGATAGTAATAAAATCCATTTATATAGGCTTGTGAACTTAGATACATAAGATTTTTATATCCAATATCATTTTTTGCATATAAACATAGATGAAAGCGTTGCCTAACACTCTTATCTGATAACTCTTCTTGGTTATGAAGATAACACTCCATTCCAATAATAGGTTTTATGCCCTCTTTTCTCATCGTATTATAAAAATCAATAGTTCCAAACATATTTCCGTGGTCAGTCATTGCCACAGAGGTCATTCCTAACTCTTTTATCTTTTTAGCTAAAGCTTTTATTTTATTTGCACCATCAAGAAGAGAGTATTCTGTGTGAAGATGAAGATGTGTAAAATTAGGTGTAGACATAAATAGTCCTTTTAAGTATATAGTTTTTAGTGAATATATCTAATATTTATTTATCTCCCAATTAAAAATTACACATCGAGATAGATATCGGCTTTTTTTACTATTTATATTATCTATGTTATCAGGTGGTAGTGAACTAAAATTTATCATCATATCCTCTTTTGGAATACCTCTTTTAATAAGTTCATCTCGTATACTAACTGCCCTCTTAAATGATATATTTTTATTAACACTATCTTTACCTATACCATCAGAATATCCTGTAATAGTTATTGGATAATGATATTTTTTAATTATATTAGCAATATTATCGATGGTAATATTATACTCTTTCTCCAAAGTATATGAACCAATTTTAAAATATATTCTGTCGTTAAATATCGGAAGAGTTTTAATATGAAAAAAAACCTCAAACTCATCAAATAGTTGATTAATTCTATTTTGAACATCATCTTTTGCATCTTCATCTATAATAGTACCCATTATTGCGATAGATTTTTTATTAAATCTATATACTAGATTTGAATTATATTGCTTATTTATAAAATTGATAATCTTATCTAAATATATTTTAGTGTAATTTTTATAGAAGTTGTCATCTATGGAGGTTAAGTTATTAATTACTTTATATTTTAATAATAAGAATTTACTTTTATCTTTATCTTCAATAGAAGAGACTATACCATTCATTATTATATCTCCATTATCTAAGGTTTTAATATCTAAATCGTAAATATGTATTTTATTTTTATCTAGTATCTCTTTTATATTATTCTCTTTTTCTGTTATCTGCTTCTCTTTATATATTTTACTTCCATATATGTATCCAAAAGAGAATAATATTAAAAAGATTAAAGATAAACTGAAAACTGGAAAAGATTTCTTATTTTTTCTTTCTTCTTTACTAAAAAGTTTGGATAACTCATCTTTTATATCTGTTATATCTAATTGAGTTGTATCTCCATCATAACTAGCTAACTCTTTGGAGTATTTATTTACAATTTTTGATAAAACTTTCGATGGTTTATCTTTTAAAGATTTTTTACCATCAGTTACAATAGCTAAGTAACAACTTCCTGCACTCTCTATGGAAATGGAGGAGTTTCCATACTCTATCTCACTAATTTCACTCATAGTATTATGACTACTAATCCAATCATTTACAAAGCTCCTGATAGCACTTAACATAGATGCTACCATCTCAACCTCTTCTATTTTACTCTCATCTTCTCTATGCAAATCTGTAATAAGAAGTCCAGACTCTTTATGTATCAAAAAAATTGTATTGATTTTAACAAAATTTGTCTCTTGCATTAGTAGTTGAGCTTCACTAACTCCATATAGTTTAGCTTTTATTTTTCTTATAGTTCTTTCAAATGATAATGAACTTTGAATTGTATTATTTATATCATATACCATATCACTAACAGCTGTTGAGACATATTTACTTATCATATTTCCCATAATAGGGTATAGAGCATCAACAATAGTATCTTTTTGGTTATGTACTTGCTCCTGAATTGATGAAGATATAATTGGAAATAGTACCTCTTTTAAATCACTATTATTTACATTTATCTCTTCTTTTACACCTTTAGATATTATTGGGTTAAGAGTTGAATATAGTTGTTGTTGATTTTTTTCCATACTTTTTAATAATATATTGGTGATTATTTCAGATAAATTATCGATAACTATATCTTTTTGTTGTTGAGTTTTTAACTCATTTATCTCTTTTGTAATATTATCTATTTTATCAATTTCACTTTTTAGGAGGAGTTTTCTTAATTGAGAGAAGTCATCTTTCATCAGCAATCTCATTTATTAATTCATCTTCAACATTAGAATCTTTTAATCTTAATGAGTAGTCTAAAAAAATAGTTGATAGAGACTCTTTAGAGACACTTCTATTTATAATATCTTCTCTTAAAGTTTTTATATTTGATTTAATACTCTTCTTTAAGATATTTAATGATTCATTTGTAAAATCTTTTTGAATATCTAATTGATTATTAATATCTTGAAATTCTTCAGAAGTTAATTGTTTCTGCTCTTTAATTTTTCTATTTATCAAATCTTCTAAATTTTGATGACTATTTTGAGACATTTTATGAACTTGATTTAGTTTATTAGTTAAACTTTTTGAGAGATTTTTTATGTTTTTTAAATTCTCATCTTGTATCTCTTCTATATGGGCTTCAAGCCTATCTAACCTATCTTTTGTCTCTTTTGAAAACTCGCCAATTAACAACTCTCGTATCTGTTCCATATCTTGATTAGTCATAATAGTGTTCCTTATTCAGATATAAATTTAATTATATCAAAATATCTTCCAAACTCCTTGACAGAAATAGATAATAAGTGATAGAATATAATTAAATATTAAGATGAAGGAGAATTAGAAATGAGAAAATTACTTAGTATAGCTCTTATGAGTTTAAGTCTATTTGTATTTAGTGGCTGTGGAGGAGGAGGTAGTACATCTACTCCAGTATATCCAGATACGCCAGTTAATCCACCTGTGTATCCAGATGAGCCAATATATCCAGATGAACCAGTATCTCCTGAGATAATATACTCTATTGATATAATGAATTTAGATGATGGATACTCTTTAGAGGGATATAGCAGTGATGGTGAATTAGTTATATTAGAATATTGTCACGGTACATATAACTATTATAGAGGTGCTGATTATTTTTATGGTGATTTTAGTACAAATCAGTTTACTGTAAATATGTATGATAATGATGGTGGTAGTTATGTTATTGATACAGATGCAGGATTTATCGATGTTGGAATAAATTATTATATATTTGATATAAATAGCGATATTACAGTTGATTCAATTACACCTCTTACTAATTGTTACTAATTATTATCCACAGAGAGAGCATAGTCTCTCTCTAAATAAATCTCAAACTTAGCACTTATAAAGTATAATTTCTTATGAAAACAAATATTATAATATCGCAAATAGCCAAACTTCCAACCAAATATGGAATATTTAAAATAAAAGCTTTTAAAGAGAATGATAAAGAGCATTTAGCAATCTTTACCGATAACTTATCTGATGAACCTATTGTCAGAATTCATTCAGAGTGTCTCACAGGTGACGCATTAGGTTCTATTAAGTGTGATTGTGGAGAACAGTTAGAGTTTGCACTTAAAACTATATCTAAAGAGGGTGGAATGGTTATATATCATCGTCAAGAGGGTAGAAATATAGGTTTATTAAATAAAGTAAATGCTTATGCACTGCAAGATGAGGGATTAAATACTGTTGAGGCTAATCATCAATTAGGATTTAAAGCTGATGAGAGAACTTATGATATTGTAGAGTTTATTCTAAAAGATTTTAATATTAACTCTATAAAACTATTAACAAATAATCCAAAAAAAATAGAGTCTCTTCACGGAATAAATATTGTTAAAAGATTACCAATTAAAATAGAACCTAATCCATATAATAGATATTATCTAAAAACAAAAAAAGATGAATTAGGACATCTACTTTAAGAAAATCGGCATTTTAATTATTCTTAGCAGAAATCCCAATGGTCTTCAGCTGTTGGAATGAATGCGTAGAAGGTGTTAGCCTTTATTTTGTATATATTTGCGTATTGTTTCAGGAGTAGCTTTACCAACTCATAAAGCAAAGCTTTTTTAGAAAAATCGTTCGTTCAAATACTTGTTTTTATTCTTAAATTAACTTCTCAAACTCTCTAATCTTCTCTTCTTTAACTTTATAGTCTGGCAAGTGCCTATGAACTAATTTCCAAAAATCCTTAGAGTGGTTTTTAAAAGTTATATGAGCTAATTCGTGGATAACAACATATTCAATCAATGAAGAAGATAGTTTTACTAAATGGTAGTTAAAGGAGATACGATTAGTAGAGCTACAACTTCCCCATCTATTTTTTGAGTATCTAAAACTTATGTATTCAGGAGTAACACACATATTTTTAGCCCATTTTTTAGTGAGTGGTATTATTTTTTCTATTGCCTTCTGCTTGTAGAAGTTTTCAATAGCATTATGTAGCTCTGTATCATTGAATTTTTTTGGTGTTGTTATATGAAACTTGGAGTGTGTAAAATTAATTTTAATGGTATCATTATTTTCATCTTCAAACATTTCAACATAATAGCTCTTACCCATATAATAGAGCCTTGAACCAGTAGTTATATCACGATTAACTACTATTGCTTTGAAGAGTTCAAGCTTTTTGCTTATCCAAGCAGATTTATTATGAACCATCTTATTAATATCTTCTATGGTGGTGCTATCATTTGTCTTTACAAGCACCCCATCGGTATCAACATTAATATATGTATTTTTGAGTTTAGCTTTTCGCTCTATATTAAATACAATATTTTTAGTGCCATACTCTACACTATACAAATCTTTCTACCAACTTAGAAATTATATCTTTTGACATTTTTCTATCTACTCCATATTTAGCAAGAAGTGGTTTGATTGTGTTTCTCATATCTTTTTGAGCATCACTTTGAACAAGTATAGCAGGTTTATTTAACCATTCATCTAAACTATCAAATATTTCAACTGTTAGTTTATCTGCTTCATCTGTAAGCTCTTGAACTAAGTCATACACTACAAGGTGCTTCTCATCACTTAGTCCAACACTACTGTATCTATTTTTATGTCTTTTAATTATCTCTTCCATATCACTAAACAAATCTATAACAGCCTGTTTTCGGTCAATTTTAGCATCAATTAGTTTTTTCTCCAATAGTTCAGAAAGTTCAAGTGCTAACTTTGGGTTCTCTTCTTCATTAGCTTTTATAATTGCTTTTGCTTTATCAAGTGGGTTATGTTTTCCCTCTCTTGTAAGTGCTTCTTGAAACTTTTTATAATCTGTAATATCAATAGCTTCTTCAAGTAGATACTCAATCCCATTAGCACGAAGATGTTCATCTAATATCATTTGAAGTTTTTTACTATCTTCTCTTGTAATTTTCTCTTTACTATCTCTAACCATCATTTTTATCTCATTGAATAGTTTGAAATTATAATCATACTTTGAAGCAAAAGGGTCTGGAAGCACTATGTTCATTGATTTATTAAAATCACTTACAAGCTCTTTGAATTTATCTTTTATATCTTCTGGCTTTAAATATTCAATAGCTTGAAGTATAAATTCATCTCTCTGGGTCTCTCTGTTCTTCTTTATTGATTTGAAATAATTTATAAGCTTAGTATCTCTATTTTCAAGAATAGTTTTTTGTTCTGCTATATCTACCATTACATCGCTTGGTTTTAAATCTCCAATGAATATTTCAAGGGCATGAATAAGGTGCTTAGTTATTCCTGCGAAATCTACAACATACCCAGCTTCTTTACCTTTACGAGTTCTATTAACTCTTGCTATTGCTTGAAGTAGATTATGCTCTTTTAGTATCTTATCAACATAAAGAGTTTGAAGTATTGGAGCATTATATCCAGTTAGCAACATATCACTTACAATTAAAAAAGCAGTATTATCAAATTGTCTTTTACCACCACGGCTTTTATCATTTTCATTTCCAAATGGAAGTTTGAAATCTTCAATTGCTTTTTTAGTATCGGCTTCTGGTGTTGCTAAATCATAAAACTCTTGTGGGTCTTTCTTTGTGTCAAAACTCATTATAACTTTTGATTGGAAGTTATTTTGACCTTGTTCAGATAATTTATTAAATGCCTTTTTATAGGCTATTGCTTGGTATCTATTGTGACAAACTATCATAGCCTTGAAACCGTCCAAATAGCTCTTGTTTTTATAGTGTTCTACAATGCTTTTAGCTATCTCTTCAACTCTACGAGTAGCATTTTTATCAAGCCCAGTAGCTTTAGTTTTTAGTATCGCTTGTTTTTTTGCACTCTCGTTGCCAAACGACTTATTAAATTCAGCATCAAGTAACTCTTTTTCTATAAAAAACTTACTTAGTCCTGTTTCGTAAAATATAGGTAGAGTATTACCATCAGCTACTGATTGTTTTATAGTGTATTTATCTATATAATCCCCACCATAAAACTCGTGAAGTGTTGATTTATTCTCTTTATCTATCGGTGTTCCCGTAAAGGCTATAAACTTAGCATTTGGTAAGCTTTGTCTCATATATGAAGCAGTTAGTCCATATTGAGAACGATGGGCTTCATCTATAAGGACAAATACATTCTCTTTTTCGCTTAATATCTCAACCTCTTTTTTATCTTCTGCTCTCTCTTGAAACTTTTGGATAGTAGAAGTTAGAGTTTTACCATAACTATCTTTTAGTAATGTCTTTAAGTGAGCTATTGAATTTGCTTGATTGATATTTGAAAAGCCAACTCTGTTAAAAGTGCTTCTGATTTGATTATCTAAATCTGTTCTATCTGTTAGCACTAAAATAGTAGGATTATCAAATCCACTTGTGGTAGCTCTTAGTTTAGTAGCAAGATAAATCATTGTTATAGATTTACCACTTCCTTGTGTATGCCATACAACACCACCACGGTTTTCATTCTTTAACCTATCAACTATTTTATTTACAGCTCTTAGTTGTTGGTATCTTGGTAGCTTTTTTATTGTTCTACCCTCATCAACTTCAAAAATTACAAAGTATTTGATTATGTCAAGAAACTTTCTCTTTTCAAAAAGGTTATATATTAAAATATCTTGTGGTGTTGGTTCATTATCAAGAAGTGCTATCAGCTCATCAGAAACCTTCTCATTGTATTTTGAGTAGAACTTCATTGATGCTTCTATTGTTCCATATAAACCACTAATACGATTGATAGCACCTATTATTTGATTGTAGTGAAATAGTTTTGGAGAGTTAGCTTGATAGTAGTCTAAGTCTGGAATATCACTTATATCTATTGTTTGATTTTTGGCTTCTATTACTGCCAACGGTAGCCCATTTACAAATACTATTAAATCAGGGATAGAGTTAGCTCTTTCACCTTTGAATTTCATCTGATTTACTACAAGAAACTCATTATTTTCAAGATTATCATAATCTATAAACTTTACAGCCTTTGGGTGTTCTTCTGGTGTAGGTTTAAGTGATAGAGCATCAGCACGAGTTATGAGCTTATGGATTTCGGAGTTTATCTCCATAAGTGAGCTACCCATAGTGCTTGAAGCTAACAGTTTGCGAACTACTTTTTGAAGATTGTTTTCATTTAGCCAAGGGTTTATTCTTTTGAGTGAAGTTGTTAATTTATCTTCAAGAACAACCTCATACATTTCGCCTTTGGCATCAAAATATTCATATCCAAGTTTCTTAAAAAGCTCTATCGCTGGGAGTTCTGATTGTAGATATTCGCTCACTTTACAAACTTCTCTATTATATGATTATCATTACATTGAAATTCAGCTATATTTAATCCACCAGTTTTCTTATATGTAATATTATGTCTTTTAGTACCTTGTTTTCTTGCTGTTTTTCTTAAACTAAAAACTAAACATTTGATATTTTCCTCTTTAATTTCATAATGACTTGTAAATGAATTATTTAACACTTCTATAAGATAGAAAATGAAGTTTTTTCCAGCTTGTAGTTGTTTCTTGTATTGACCTAAATTATTAGTTTTTAATTCAATTAACAATACAAATATTTTATTATCATTTTTATAGAATATAATACCGTCATTAACTTTATTTATTAATGGTGTTGCTTGATTAAAAAAAGGAAACATATCACATCGTTTAGTAAGATTTTTATCCAAACTAAAAGCAAAAACATTTTTTCTTTTTGATTTTAGAATAACCTTACTACATTCAGCATCATCTTCTGTAAATTCAAGCTCACCAGATACTAATGGTATTATTAAATCTTCATTTATTGTATTGGATAAATTAGTTAGAAGCTGTGTCATCTGCTAAATCCGTTTGTTTTGTATAATAAATATCATCACTTACTGAGTTTAAATCATTTATTACATTATCAAATGTTTTAGCTATTATTCCTTCTTGTTCATCTATCTCCATTTCTTCAATCCTATTATTACAGAACAGATAAGCACTTACTTCATTGCCAGAAATAAACATATTTTTATTGTATTCTTTGTATTTTTCAAGAATACTATTTTTAGATTTAAAATCATTTTTTAACATTATAAGATTATTTACTTCTCTGATAAAATAATCACTATGAGTGCTAACTATGACTTTAACACCACGATTTGCTATCATAGATAATATTCTTGCTATTTTTCTTTGATTTTCTGGATGTAAGTTTAGTTCTGGTTCATCAACAATAAGTGTTTCCCCCTCATTTGCCAAATGTTCCAAATAAAATACAAGTGAAAAAAATGTTTTAATTGTTGATGATGTTAAATGTAAAGATATTTTCTCATTAAAATTGTCTTTATTGGCATAAGTTTTATATGGCATAAAATAGATACCATCTTTCTCAACTTTATATTTTCCTTTTAATATCTCTTTTTGAATAACTAATGATAAATCTTTGAAATCAGAACTTGATTTTTTTAAAACATTTATATTATTTAAAAAATCAATATAATCAGCAATAGGTTGAGGGTATCTGGAAACAATTAAATCTTTAATTAATTCCATCTTATTAATTTGAGCTTTACCTATATGATGAAACATTGCTGTTCTTTCACTACTTAGTTCTTGATAAAAAAGGTTTAGACCAGTTCTTTCAGCAGGAAGCAAAAATGATTTTGAAAAAAGTCTATCAAAAATAAAATGACTTAATACATTTTTTAAGTTTTCAGCAATTATATTTTTGGGAGCTTCTGTTTCTAACAATACCAATTTTAATATGGTGTTACCAGACTCTTTATTTAATTCAAAAATAATATTATCTTTTTTTCCAATAGTTAAAGTGCTTTTATGTTCAAGTTTTAATAATTTATCTTTTATTACTGATATATCTAAATCAAATGTTATTTTAGATTTTTTAAATTCATCTTCATTAGCACTAAATACATTAGATAAACTATTAGAAAATGACACTTCTATCTCTTTTTTTATCTTTTTATAGTTAGTATCAAAAAAATCTTTTAAGTCTAAATTGTATAAACCATCTTTATATAAATCATCTACAATTGGATTTATCTCTTTTAAATGGTATCTGAAATCTTTATCAAGAAGACTATAAACACCGTAAGTAGCATAAGTTTTACCAGTGTTATTATCTCCTGTAAAAATGGTTAAATTATTTAACTCAACACTACCTTTACAAATATTGCCTAAGTTTTCAAAATTAATTTTTGTCATTTTAAACCTCTTACTTTTGTGTATTCTATCAAATTCATAATTAAACCCTAACCTCTCCACTCAAAAGCTTTTGTAACAGACCTTTTTTAAGTGTTTCATACTTCTCTTTTTTAGCTCTAAGCACTTCTAACTTTTCATCAGCAGTTGATAATATTTCGGCTATTTGTTTTTGTTCTTCAAGTGGAAGTAAAATTATTGCTATATTGTGGATATTTGGCTTACTCAAACTTGGAACACCAGAAGCTTCATTATATTTTTTCCAAGGGATAGTTTGAAATATATAATATACAAATTTCGGATGAATGTTCTTTTTTAATTCAGTATAAAATAATGTATCAACAGTCCAGAATGGTGTTTCCATATATTGTGGTTTGTCAATAGTTCCTTTTCTACCTATTAATACCGATGGTTTATTGCAAAGATAATTATTAGCATAACCCATTATGCCACCTGTCCCCAAAATAGGATAGTCTCCATTTATATCTTCTACATCTTTTTGGCTTTTACCATATTTTATAGTTAATACATCTTCTAATTTACCGACTTCCCAACTCTCAGGTATTTTCCCAAGCTCACTATCCTTAAACTCACTATCTTCTATGCCCTCACTTAGTAGCTTTTGTAGTAGCCCTTTTTTAAGTGTTTCAGCTTTTTCTATCTGAAT
>FPHG01000031.1_pt1 | contig 25625 bp, 23 predicted proteins | sample 1057261 | NCBI WGS metagenome assembly FPHG01 (sample SAMEA4473298, study PRJEB15554) | hydrothermal vent metagenome | biome: marine basaltic hydrothermal vent biome; feature: marine hydrothermal vent; material: water | place: Pacific Ocean | collected 2011-06-14/2011-07-23 | depth 1709 m
GATTGTATCCCCACCAGTATATGTAGAACCTGCACCAGCAGTAATTAAACCAGTAATTGTATCATCATTAGCACCTGCAACAATAGCATCTTGCTTAGTAGTTAATGTTAAAACTGCATAGTTATCAGCTAATTCTTTTGCATCTGTAACACTCGAAGTTGTTGAATCAACATCTTTCATAAGATCTTTAGCTTTATCTACATCACTAACTCCAGCATCAGCAGAGTATAAACCTACTTCTGTTTTATTAGCAAGAATAGTTGCATCTTTAGTTGTATCAGTATCTTTAGCACCTTTAGTAATTGCTAGAATCATATTAGGTCTAGTAATTGTTTCATTAGCTAATTCATTTTCCCAATATACTAATCCATCTGGTTCTGCATCTCTATTAAATACATTTTTATATATTGTATTAACAAATATAGAGTCAGTCATTGAATCTGGATAATTAATTCCTGTCTCAGGTTGGACATAAAAACTAGATGAAATCTCTTCTATTGCTGAACCTGTATTCATCCAATAATCAAGACCTGCTGTATCTGGTGCTCTATTAAAATATGCAACATATAATTCTGCTATTTGTTCTTTTGTTACTGCCATAGTAACCTCCTTAAGATAAATGTGTTAAAGTGTATGCACACAACACTTAGGGATATTATAGTCTAAAAATATTTAAAAGTCAACATAAATAAACTTTTTTATAATTTTATTTGTGATAAACTCATTTCCAAGTTAGTTATCGAGAAAATAAGATTTTTAGATGACATTTCCTTGAACTATAATCTATTAATGTTGTCTTAGGAGATTTTTCAATTATGTTTTTCAATAGTTATCAGTTTTTATTTATATTTTTACCTATCGTTTTAATTGGTTTTTGGTCATTAAAGAGTAAATATAGAGTTGGATTTTTAATTATCTCATCTATTATATTTTATGCTGTTTGGTCTTGGCTTCATTTAGTGATATTACTGTCATCTATAACTATAAATTTTTGGTTCGCTAAAAAAATCTCGTCTAATTATAATAGAAACTGGTTAATATTTGCCATAATTATTAATCTCTTGCCTCTAATATATTTTAAATACTCGTTAGGTGTTAATGAGAGTATGGTTTTACCCTTAGCTATTAGCTTTTACACTTTTCAACAAATTGCATTTTTAATTGATTTATATCAAAAGAGAATTATTTTAGATGGATTTATCAAATATATCTTTTTCGTAATGTTCTTCCCTCAACTGGTTGCTGGACCTATTGTTCACTATAATCAACTTATATCTCAAGTAAACAGTGGAATTTTATCAAGATTAAATATAGAGTTAATAGAGAAAGGTATATTGATTTTCTCTATTGGATTATTTAAAAAGGTGGCATTGGCAGATACTTTTTTTATAATTTCCAATAGTCAAGATAGTTGGGCTGGAGTATTTGCATACTCATTTGGAATATATTTTGATTTTAGTGCATATAGTGATATGGCAATTGGTCTTGCGATGTTATTTGGAATAATTTTACCTATAAATTTCAACTCTCCATACAAGGCAGATAACTTAGTTGAGTTCTGGAGAAGATGGCATATAACTCTATCTGAATTTCTAAAATATTATATATATATTCCACTTGGAGGAAATAGAAATGGAAAGGGTCGAGAGGTTGCTAGTCTGATTTTGACAATGAGTATTGGTGGAGTTTGGCATGGTGCAGGTTGGAATTTTTTACTTTGGGGAACTGCTCACGGAATATTTTTAGTTATAGTTCATATTTTACCATCTAGTAAAGATAAAGATTATTTTATTTTAAATATTTTAAAAATAGTGGTTACATTTATAACAGTCAGTCTACTTTGGGTACTATTCTTTTCACACTCTATTAACGAAGCATTTGAGTATTATAAAACTCTATTTACTTTTGATTTTAAGATGATTAGCCCAAAAATTATTATCGAACTTTTAATAGGATTTATAATAATATGGGTTATGCCAAATAGTATAGAGATAAGCAGATATGAAACGGCAGAGAGGTTAAAGTGGTATTATGGAGTATATGGTGCTATATTAATGTTTATATCTCTAAAAATAATGGCAGTAGTCCCTTCTAATAGTTTTGTATATTTTAATTTTTAGGAGATATTTTGTTTATTAAATCATATTTTATATCCATAAGTTTAGCTCTACTGTTTTGGTGGATTATAGTTTGGGGTCAAATAGGAGATGTTACGAATAGCTCACAATGGGTTGCTGATGTGTATAAATACAAAGAGAATATAGAGATAAAATCTCCTAAAATTGTAATAGTAGCAGGTTCAAATGGATTATTTGGAATTGATAGTCAAAAATTATCTAAAGCATTTGGGTATCCTGTAATAAATGATTGTGTAAATGCAGGTATTGAACTACCTCTTATATTATCTCACGCAAAAAGAGTTATCAAAGAGAGTGATATTGTTATTATGCCTTTGGAGTATCCGTTATATAATTATAATGGTGAAGCTGGAAAACAGATGATTGATTATATATATGCTAGAGAGCCTAAAATGGTTAAAGAGTTAAGTTTTTTAGAACAATTTTGGATATTTTGGCATATATCTTATGATAGAATTTATAGAGGATATTTTGATAGTGAAGATAAAAAGAGTCTACAAGGAGTATATGGAGTTCATAATATAGATGAAAATGGAGACCAAATAAAAACTGAAGAGATATATCAAACAAATCAGATGAGATTAGAACTTAATATAGCTGATAAAAATCCAGAGACTTATGGAGATAGTTATAATAAAAATGCTTTAGGTTGGAGATATATCAAAGAGTTTATTAGTTGGTGTGAAGATAAAAAGATTAAACTATTTTTTGTACCATCAACCCTTATGTATAATTCATATTATAAAAATAATCCAAAAGAGAGATGGTATTATAAAAACTTTTCTAAAATTGCTAAATCTAAAGGATTAAATTATATTGGAAAACCATTTGATTATATGTACGATAAAAGTTTATATTTTAATACAAACTTTCATCTTAATAAAAAGGGTAGAGATATAAGAACAGAACAACTTATTAAAGATTTAATTAGCGTGGAAGATACCTTTAAACATCTGCATAATAGGACTAAGTAAATATGTGGCTAATGTCTTTTTACCTGTATGAATAAATACAGCTGATGGCATACCCAAAACAATATTAAAATTATTCTTTTTTATAGCTTGTTTCCCACTATCTGTAATCTCTACTAAAATCTTATATAGTGGCATAGAGTTCCTATTCATCTTAAGAACATCTGCCGAAACATAAATAATTTTACCTGTTACAGGAATTGCTGATGGGTCTATAAAAGATGGGAAAGATAACTCTGTCATTTGACCTTTATATACTTTCTCTATATCATTAGGAGATATAAACGCTTCTATTAAAAAATCTTTACTATTTGGAACAATAGATGCGATTTGCCTAAATGGAGATATAATTTCACCTGTTCCTTTTATCTGCATATCTGTTACAATTCCACTATTTGGTGCTTTGATTAATAAATTATCAACCCTATTTTTTAATGAGATAATATTATCATAAATGAGTCTATTTGTAATCATTACTTTATCTAAATTAACAAGAGAATTATTTTTAAACTCCTCTTTTTTAAGCTTTATTCTTTGATTATATACTGCTGTTTTTACATCTGATGGAGATATATTTTTCTCTATTTCTAATAAATCCAAAGATGCTTTTAATCTACTCATATTTGACTTAAATAGTATTTTTGAATTATACATTAGAGCATTAAAATCTTTTTTTACTACTATTTTTTTCTCTATATCCGAACAGTTTAAATCATTTAATAGTCTTGATTGAGCTTTTAGCCTACATATTGTAATTAAATTAGTATCAAATTTTTTAATATTGCTATTTAATTTTGTCTGCTCATTAACACTATCTAATCTAAATAATGGTTGTCCCTTTTTGACCTCATCACCCTCTTTAACAAAAATATCTGTTACTACACCACCTGTTGTCTGTTTTACAGATTTAGTATGAGCTTCACTTATAATTTTACCTGATGCTGTGATGGTTGTCTCTATTTCAGCAAAGATACTCCATAATACAAAAATACCAAATATTAAAAATATTGTAATAAATCCTTGTTTATGAGATAAATCTTTTATAGCCTCTAGCGTTTTATGATGTTCATCTATTTTTTTATTCATTTTTATTTTGTATCCTCTTTAGATATCTCTTTAGCTTTTTTATCATCATTAGATAAAGCATCTATTACCTTTTGAGTATAATCATATTTAGTAACTAATCCATCTTGCATTAGAATTAATTTATCTGCTAATCCTACTAAATTTGTTTTATGAGTTACAAAAAGCACTGTTACACCTCTATCTTTTAAAACTCGCAGTGCCATCATCAACGCATACTCTCCAGCATCATCAAGATTTGAATTTGGTTCATCAAGTATTACCATTTTAGGATTTCCATACATTGCTCTAGCCAATCCAATTCTCTGCTTCTGCCCACCTGAAAGAGACATACCTGAAACTCCAACTCTAGTTCCATATCCATTAGGTAAATTTAAAATCAGTTCGTGTGTTCCAGATAACTTAGCTGCTGTGATAATATCTTCATCTGAAGCATCAGAGTTAAATCTAGCAATATTTTGAGCAATAGTTCCCTCAAATAGCTCTATATCTTGTGGTAAATATCCAATATGCTTTCCTAATTGAACAGTATCATATTGTGCAATATCTGCTCCATCAATTCTAATATTTCCTCCACTTGGAGTCCATACCCCAACAGCACATTTTACAAATGATGATTTACCTGCGGCACTAGGTCCAATAATACCAACCATCTCACCAGAATTAATTTGTAATGATATACCTTTTAAAACTGCTTTCTCTCCTAATGGTGGAATAGTAACAACACCTTCAAATCTAATAATACCTTTAGGCTCTGGCAATACTAACTTATCCTCCTCTTCTGGAAACTCTAAAAGTAAATCATTTAGTTTATGATAAGCCATTTTCGCATTTGTAAAACTCTTCCAAGATGCTATAACTTGAGAAATTGGTTGTAATGCTCTACCCAAAAGAACTGCTCCTGCAATAATCATACCGGGGGATATTAGACCAGCAATAGCCAATAATGCACCAACACCATACATCAAAGAAGATGATAACATTCTAAATGATTTAGAGGCATTTGAGTAGAAAGATGCTGTTTGACTAGCTTTTGTTTGAGTCATTAGATATTTATTATATTTATCCATCCAAATATGATGTAGATTCTCTTTCATACCCATAGCTTTCACAACTTCTACATTTCTAATATTATTATCAAAAAACCCAACTGCCTTTTGATACTCCTCATTTGATGCTTCAAGACCCTCTTTAGTTGCTTTCTCATTTAAGAATGTCAAAAGTATAATAATCGCTGTAGCACCTAATCCATACAGTCCATAAATAGGACTAAATGCAAACATAATTGCAATATAGAGAGGAAACCAAGGAAAATCAAAAAATGCAACAATAGCATTTCCACCTAAAAAATTCTTAATAGTGGTAAAATCTCTAAATGGTTGAATATTAGCTCTATTTGGATATTTTGAAGCTAAATCAAATGTTGTATTAAATATACGCTTATTCATTATTAAATCTAATCTATTAGACGCATATATTAAAATCTTGGCTCTAACAAATTCGAGTATCCACATACCTACAAAAAACATAATAGCTATACCTGTTACTAAAATAAGTGTATCAATATTTTTTGATGGCATTACTATATCATATACAACAAGCATATAAAATGGTGGAGCTAACATTAAAAGGTTTAGAAAAAAACTATATATACCAACTGAAATAAATATTTTTTTCATATCTTTAAGTGCATTTTGAAGGTCTGATTTATCTTTTTTAACATTAATAGACAATGAGATGTTCCTTTTATAAGAATTAAGAAGTTCTATTGTATAATTCTTTTAATTGTGTAAATTTAAATAAATTATATCTAAAAAATTTAAACTTTACAAGACTATAAGGATAAGATAAAATGGCAAAAAAAGCAATAGTTACAGGAATTACAGGTCAAGATGCAGCCTATTTGGCAGAACTTTTATTAGAAAAAGATTACGAAGTTTATGGAACATACAGAAGAACTTCATCTGTAAACTTTTGGAGAATTGAAGAGTTAGGAATTAAAAAACATCCAAATCTTCATTTAATAGAGTATGACTTAACCGACCAATCAAACTCAATTAGAATGGTAGCTGATGTTAATCCTGATGAGATTTATAACTTAGCAGCACAAAGTTTTGTTGGAGTATCATTTGACCAACCTCTAGCTACTGCACATATTACTGGATTAGGGTGTGTTCATCTATTAGAAGCTATTAGAATAGTTAATCCAAAAATAAGATTTTATCAAGCTTCAACTTCAGAGATGTTTGGAGAAGTTCAAGAGATACCTCAAAAAGAGACAACACCATTTTATCCAAGAAGCCCTTACGGTGTAGCAAAACTTTATGCTCACTGGATGGTTATTAATTATAGAGAGTCTTATAATATATTTGCTACAAGTGGAATCCTGTTTAATCATGAGAGCGTACCAAAAAATTCACCTTTAATTATCCAAAATAATGAAAAAATAGAGATTATTCCTATTGAAGATATGTTTAGCACAGAATCACATAGATATGAAGGATTACTTAAGAAGTATAAAGATGCTTTGGTTTGGAATGGTGAAGATTGGACTAAAGTAATAGCAGGAACATCGTATCAAGATAAAAACAAAAATATAAAACTAATACAAACAAGAGAGTCTAGTTACGAAGCAACTGATGACCATATATATTTTAATGAAGATAATGAAGAGATTAAAACAGCTGATATTCAAATTGGAGATAAGGCTTTTAAAGTAAATTATCCAGAAAATATAGGAAAGTTAAAAACTGATTTAAATCTATCTAAATTTATAGGTTTTGTAGTTGGAGATGGTTATATAGATGATAAGGGTGGTATTAGATTAATTGGTACAGATAAAGAGCTACTAATTGAGATGGCAGATTTATTAATAGAGCAGTTTGGTTGGGGATATAGAATTAATACTTATGGTGCAGGTGGGTTTGAGACATCAACAAAAGATGTTTGGCAACTAGATATTAATAATAATTCTAATTTTGGATTATGGTTAAGAGAGTCTATATATACAAGACACTCTAAAGATAAAAAAGTACCAGATTTTATTTTAAATGGTGATAAAGATGTTAAAAAAGCATTCTTTGATGGATATTATCTAGCTGATGGAAGAAAAGCAGGTCATGAGACATATTATTATAAAGGATTTACAACAAACTCTGCATCATTATGTTTAGGTCTTATATATATATTCAAAAGTTTTTCTAATCAAGTTATTAAAAGTAAAGCTGAGTATAGAGATGATAAAAATAGATATTATTATGTAACATTTAGAACAGATAATGAGGATAATATTAAAGGTGAACATCTACAAAAAGATTTAAATGAAGTTATTAAAATTTCAGATACAAAGAGTGAAGATGGTTGGTTCTTTGATATTCAAACAGAGTCTAAAACATTTGCTACGGGTTCTAATTTATTTAAAATACATAATAGCCCACTTAGAGGTCAAGAGTTTGTAACAAGAAAAATTACAGATAGTGTAGCTAAAATTAAACTTGGTAAATTAGATTGTATAGAGCTTGGGAATATGGATGCTAAGAGAGATTGGGGATATGCTAAAGATTATGTTGAAGGTATGTATCTTATGCTTCAAGCAGAGAAAGCAGAGACATTTGTATTAGCAACAAATAGAACAGAAACAGTTAGAGACTTTGTAACAATGGCATTTAAAGGTGCAGGGATTGAAGTTGAATTTAGTGGAGAAGGCGAAGATGAGATAGCTATTGATAAGGCTACTGGAAAAACTGTTGTTAAAGTAAATCCTAAATTTTATAGACCTGCTGAAGTTGAACTTTTAATTGGAGACCCTAAAAAAGCTAAAGAGAAATTGGGGTGGACACCTAAATGTACGCTAGAAGAGTTATGTGGTATGATGGTGAAAGAAGATTTGAGACGAAATGAAACTGGCTTCTCATTCTAATAGTCCTGTATTAATTACAGGAATTACAGGATTTACAGGTATACATTTAGAAAAGTATCTTACTGATTTAGGGTATAGTGTTTATGGCACTGTTCTTTCTAAATCAAGCAAAGAGAATCATTATCAGTGTAATATTGTAAATAAAAAAGAGGTTGATGAGGTTATATTAAAGGTTAAACCTAAATATATTTTTCATTTAGCAGGTATCTCTTTTGTAGCAGAGAGTAATGCCTCTTTGATGTACAATGTAAATGTTATTGGAACAGAGAATATTCTTTCATCTTTAGTAGAATTTAATATAAATCCTAAAAAAGTGCTTATATCTAGTTCTGCTTTAATATATGGTAATCTTGGATTTGAAGTTTTAGATGAAACAATGAAACCAAAACCAGTTAACCATTATGGTTGCAGTAAGTTATCTATGGAGCATATTGCAGAGGAGTATTTTGATAAATTACCAATTATTATTACTAGAAACTTTAACTATACTGGAGTTGGTCAAGCTGAACACTTTTTAATTCCAAAGATAATAAAACATTTTAAAAATAATTCTAAAGTTATAGAGTTAGGGAATATAAATGTAGCTAGAGAGTTTAATGATGTAAGATTTGTAATGGAGAGTTATTATAAATTATTACATATAGATACCTCATCATCAATAGTCAATTTATCATCTAATAATCCAATTAAATTAATGAAAGTTATAGAAGAGATGAATAAATTAGCTGGATATGATATTCAAATAGAAATTAATAAAAATTTTGTAAGAGCAAATGAAATTCAATCGCTATCTGGTTCAATAGATAAATTAACATCAATGATTGGAGAGATACCTCATATTGATTTAATAGATACACTAACAACAATGTATAATCATAAATAAATTTAAATGAAAAAATTAAAAATACTTATTGATTACTCTCCTGCTTGTCGAGAAGATAAAACAGGTATTCCACTATTTGTAAAACACATTTATAATGAATTAAAAAAAATAGATGATATAGAGATAGATAAAACTTTTTGCGTATCATCATTAATTCCAATTAAACCGTGGTTTATATATAGATTTTTTGAAAAGATATTATATCAAAAAATCTATATACCATTTAAATTAAAATTTGGTAATTATGATATTTATATAGAGAATCAATATATGTTTATGCCTCTATTTAAACCAAAAAATATTAAAGTGGTAAATATAATATATGATATTGCATTAATATTATTTGATAATATTCAAACTAAAAAACATACTGATAATTGGAGAAAAAAACTTCCTATTAGCATTAAAAATAGTGATATATTAATAACTATATCTAAATCATCACAAATAGATATTCAAAATTATTTAGATGATTTAAATATAGATAAACCTTTAAATTATATATATGCAAATGTAGACAAAATAGATAAGTGTAAAGATAAAGAGATATTAAAAAAGTTTAATATTAATAGTGAATATTTTTTATTTTTGGGTACATTAGAGCCTAGAAAAAATCCATTAAATTTGGTTAAGGCATTTAAAAAGTTCAAAGAAGAGAGTAATAATAGTATTAAAATGGTTTTTGCTGGTAAAAAAGGTTGGTTATATAATGAAGTTTTAGAGTATATTAAAAGTAACAGTCTTCAAAATGAAATTATATTTACAGGATATATATCTGACCAAGAGAAGTCTTGTCTCTTATCTAACACCAAAGCATTTTTATTTTTATCTATATATGAGGGTTTCGGTATGCCACCACTTGAAGCTTTAGAGATGAATACACCAATTATATTAAGTGATATACCAGTATTTAAAGAGCTATTTGAAGATAGTGTTTATTATGCAGACCCTTATAATATAGAAAATATATCTATGAGTATGAGTAAGATTTTAATAGATAAACCAGATATTAATACAAATATATTAAAAAAATTTAGTTGGGAGTTATCGGCTAAAAAACTTGTGGAGATAATATGCAAAAACTAATATATGTTATAAATGCTTATATCGCCTTAATTATATATATATTCTCTAAATCTAAAAAAAATATATGGTTAATTGGTGGACACAATGGAATGCTATATACTGATAATTCAAAAGTATTTTATGAATATATATTAGATGAACACAAAGAGATAAATATATATTGGATAATAGATAAAAAATCTTCTATTAATACGCAGATAAGAGGAGAGAAAATAATAAAAGGTAGTATAAAGAATTATTTATATTTTTACAACTCACAAGTAAATCTATTTAGTGATACATTTAATTCTGACATTGCTCCATTAGCATTTATACTACCTTGCATTAGAGCTATATATTTTAAACGATATAAAGTATTTTTAAATCATGGACGAATAGCATTTAATAAAGTTCCGACATTTTCATATTTAGTTCAAAAAATAAAAGATAGTATATATAAGAGTTATGACTTAGCAACAGCTTCTACAAAATTAGAGAAATTAGCAATGGTTGGGAATGGAATAAAAGAGGGAAATATAGAGATAACAGGAAGTGCTAGAGATGATAAGTTATATAATATAAAAACTAAAGAGCAGAGCATTTTAATATCTCCATCTTGGAGAGGGTGGTTATATGAAAATCATTCATTAAAAGATACTCAATATTTTGATAACTATACTAAACTTTTATCAGACAAAAAATTAAATTCATATTTAAAAAAGAATAATATACAAATTTATTTTTATCTTCATCATATGTTCCATAAATTTTATGATGAATTTAAAGAGTATGATAATAATCAAATTAAAATTTTAGAGAAAGATAGTGAACTATCTCAATATATTAAAACATCTAATCTATTAATTACAGACTACTCTAGTGTATGTGCAGACTTTTATTATTTAAAGAAACCTGTTATATTTTTTCAATTTGATAAAGATGAATACTCTAAAAAAATTGGGTCATATATAAATCTAAAAAATGATAAATTTGGAGAGATTGGGTATAACAGTAGTGATATTATAGATATTTTAATTAAAACTATTGAAAGAGATTATATTATCTCACCTTCTCAAGAAAATGGCGAGAAATTCTTTATAAATTTTATAGATAAAGATAATTGCAAAAGAATATATAATACAATTAAAGAGAGAAAGGGTATACAATGAAAGAGTTAGTATCAATTATAACACCTGTATATAATTCTAAAAGATTTATAGAGAGTGCAATAGAGTCAGTTATTGCCCAGAGTTACCAAAATTGGGAAATGATTATTGTAGATGATGCATCAACAGATGAAAGTCTTGAAATTATACAAAGATATGTTAATAGAGAATATAGAATTGTACTATTTTCCAATGATAAAAATTTAGGTGCATCAGAGAGTAGAAATTTAGCGATAAGAGAAGCAAAGGGTAACTATATTGCATTTTTAGATAGTGATGATATTTGGTTGCCTAATAAACTAGAGAGACAGATAGAGCTGATGGAACAGAAAAATATAGCAATGAGTTATTCACATTATGAGACTATTAATCAATATGGTTCTGTAACAGGTAAATTTCTAGCTCCATTAAAGATTACATATCAAGATATGCTAAAGACTAGTTATATAGGAACACTTACAACAATTTATAGCGTAAGAAAACTAGGAAAAATATATTTTACGAATATTGGTCATGAAGATTATGTATTAAAATTAGAGATATTAAAGAAGATAGATTATGCTATTGGGGTAGATGAAGTTTTAGCACAATATAGAATAACAGAAAATAGTCTCTCTAGCAATAAATTACAATCAGCTTTATGGCAATGGAATATATATAGAAATATAGAAAAAATATCTATACTTAAATCTATTGGATACTTTATATCTTATACATATAATGGATTTAGAAAATATAAGAGTTAATTATTTGCTAAATTCCTTTTTTACCAAATACAACAAAACTGGTTTTCCAAACGACTAAAAATTCAAAGGCAACTGACCAATTTTTAATGTAATATAAATCATACATAAGTTTATGCTTTGCATCTTCTGCATTCTCTCCATAAGGATACCTAATTTGAGCCCAACCTGTAATCCCAGGGCGAACAATATGTCTCTCGTTATAATATGGTATCTCTTTCTCAAACTGCTCTACCCAATATTTTCTTTCAGGTCTAGGTCCAATAAGATGCATATCACCTTTTATAACATTCCACATTTGAGGAAGTTCATCAAATCTTTTTTTACGCATACTCTCACCCCAAGGAAAAGTTCTATCATCATTTTTTGATGCAAACTTTGGCTTACCATTTTCGGCATTGGGTATCATACTTCTGAATTTATAACATTTAAACTCTTCTCCATTAAGACCTACTCTATTTTGAGTAAATATAATATCACCATCTGGAGACTCTTTTTTAATTCGATATATAGAGTAGAGCATAACAGGAGAAGAGAAAAATGCTATAAAGGCTATACCAATAAAATCTATGGCTCTTTTTAAAATATATTGTCTTAGAGTAAATCGTTTAATATCTATTAAATAACTAACATCTACTCTATTATCATTAATATGAAATTTATATAAATACTTTTCTAAAAACTTTGATATAGTTAAAAAATTAGTGCCTTTTAACTCTAATGTGGTTAAATAAGATAAAAGATTATTTGGTATTTCAGCTTTTGTGTTTAATATAATTAATCTATCACTATTCTCATTTAAATATATATTAATTTCGTTAATAACATCTTCTGGCTTTTTATTGTTATAGTCTATAAAGCTAATTTTTTTAAAATCATTCTTTAATACTTCCAGCTCTAAAGATGTAAATATATACTGCATACCTAAAACAATCATAGTGCACACCTTTTTCTTATAATAATTTTGATTATAGCAAAGATACGCTAAAATAAGAGTAATTTATATTCAAAGGAAATTGCAGTGGTCTCTATTATTACACCCTCTCATAATGCATCTAAATTTATATCTGAATGTATCAACTCAGTATTGATTCAAACATATCGAGAGTGGGAGATGATTATTGTTGATGACCTCTCTACCGATAACTCTGTTACGATAATAAAAGAGTTTGTGGAAAAAGATAAAAGAGTAAAACTTATAGAATTAAAGAAGAATGGTGGTCCTGCAAAAGCGAGAAATATAGCTATTAAAGAGTCTAAAGGCGATTTTATAGCCTTTTTAGATGCTGATGATTTATGGAAAAAAGAGAAATTAGAGAGACAATTAGATTTTATGAAAAAATATAATTTAGCTTTCACATATAGCTCTTATGATGTAATAGATGAAGAGGGAGAGTATATGACAACATTTAATACAAAAAATGCAGTTACATATAAATCTCTCCTTAAAACTTGTAGTATTGGATGTTTGACAGCTATTTATGATGTTAATAAATTAGGTAAAGTATATATGCCAGATATGCAAAAACGACAAGATTATGCTTTATGGTTAGATATTTTTAAACGAATTGACCACGCAAAAGGTATTTTAGAACCATTAGCATCTTATCGTGTAGGACAAACATCTGTATCAAGTAATAAATTTACAGCATCTATATGGCAATGGAAAATATATAGAGATGTTGAGAAGTTGAATATATTTAAAAGTGGATACTACTTTGCTCACTATGTATATTATGGCTTAAAAAAGTATAAATAATATGAAAGCACTATTTTTAGATAGAGATGGAATTATAAATATTGACTATAACTATGTATCAAAGATAGAGAATTTTAAATTTACTGATGGTATTTTTGAATTTATAACTCTATTTGTAAAAAATGGATATAAGGTATTTGTAGTAACAAATCAATCAGGCATAGGTAGAGGATATTATTCTCAAGATGATTTTGATATTTTAAGCAAATGGATGATAAAAGAGTTTATAAAAAAAGATATTAAAATAGAAAAAGTATATTATTGTCCACACTCACCAGAAGAGAATTGTCATTGTAGAAAACCAGATATTGGAATGATAGAACAAGCAATTAGAGAATATCCAAATATAAATTTAAATAACTCTTATATGGTCGGCGATAAAAATAGTGATATAAATTTAGCTATAAATGCGAAAATTAGAAATAGTATATTTATCGGAGAAGATATAAATTCAGATGCATCTTTTAGTTTTAAAAATATCAAAGAGGCTTATGAAGATTTTAAAATTCAATATATGATTAGAGATGAGCTTATGTCTCATAAAGAGGCGTTAAATAGAACTATGGATAACTTAATGCCACATATTAAAGATGCTTCTAACTTAGTCATAGAGACGCTTAAAAGAGGTAATAAAATACTATTATGTGGAAATGGTGGTTCAGCAGGTGATGCACAACATATATCAGCAGAATTAACAGGAAGATATAAAACTAATAGAAGAGCATTAGCAGGTATTGCATTAACAACTGACACCTCAGCAATAACAGCTATTGCAAATGATTTTGGATATGAATTTATATTTTCAAGACAAGTAGAAGCCTTAGCAAATAGTGGTGATTTACTTATTGGAATATCTACAAGTGGAAACTCAAAAAATATTATATTAGCCCTAAAGAAAGCCAAAGAGTTAAATTGTAAGAGTATTGGATTGAGTGGAAATGATGGTGGAGATATGAAAAAGTATTGTGATACCAATATTATTATTCCCTCAAATGATACAGCAAGAGTTCAAGAGATGCATATTTTAATAGGACATATTATATGTCAAGGAGTAGATAATAATCTGGTATAATAATAAAAAATATTCAAGGATTTATTAATATATGGACAAGATTAACTCTCTTAACAAACGATTAACAACAATATCAGACTCTTTTGGAGGAATGAACTTTTTCTTACAATTTTTAGAAGAAATTAGAGAAGCAAAACACCATCCACTTACAGCAGGAAATAGTTATTTTAACTCTTCTTTTGGTAATATTAAATGGAACAAAGTTATCTTTAAAGACAAAATAACACTTCTTTTAAAAATTAGATTAGAGACAAATGAAGATGATAATATCATTCCAAATAAAGAAGATAAGCAATATAAAAAAGTTTTAAACCTAGTTCGCACTTTAAAACCTATTATATTTACAATAACACCAAATAATATAGATGATATAAACAATGAGAATAAATCATTTACAGTTAAACCATTTGATATTATTGGAGAAGATAAAACAGTTTTAAATCCTATTTTTGATTTAATATTTTTCTCTTCCATAGATAAAGTCAAAAAAATACTTTTATATAAATAATTAAAAAGTGGGAGATTACTCTCCTACTTTAAAATAAAGCTACTCTGCTAATCCTGCATCATTAATTGTCCAGTTATAACTATCAGAATTATTTAAATCACCTTTTGCACTTTCTCCAACTGCATTATATTTAAGATTATTAGCATCTAAAGTTACATTTTGTTCATCAATTGCTGTTTTTAACCAACCATCTAAAGTATTACTATAATTATCTACTGATAAGTTAGTATCATTTAACATATTACGCATATTAGTTATTTTTGAAATATTCCAATTAGCTAATGATATGTTTAATGATTTTGCTCCTTCAAACATAAAAGATATATCTTTAACATTAGATAAATCTGGAGCATCACTATCTATACTAATTAGATTTGAACATTTATAAAAACTATTCTTCATAGATTTCCATTGTTGAGTTCCCCATTTTTTTATCTCTATTAATTTATCAGCTGTATAATTTGTAAAATATGTTGTATTACTACTATTATTATCTCCCATAAATAAATGAGGAAATGTTCCATTGATTTCCACTGTATAATTATTAGAGTTAGAATATGTATGATTAATATCACCATTTATACTAATATTACTCTCTCCGTCACCCCAACTAATATTATAATCATAAGTTCCACTTGTAGAGTATGTACCTATTCTAATAGTTCTATTATTATCTGTTGTTTTCCAAATAGTTATGAATGGTTTTAATTCTTGAATAACTGTAATATTAACATCTACACTATTACTATTTCCTGCATCATTTACTGCCTCTGCTGTTAGATTATACTCTGATTGAGTTTTATAATCTAAAGTATGATTTAATGTTACATTTCCATCTGTAGCTACACTAAAATAGTCACTATTATTCCCACTTAACTTAATCTCTGATATATTGCTGTCACCTTTATTATTAATAACTATAGTTCCAACCAAAGTTCCAATAGAAGAGTTTTCATCTATTGCCTTTGTAAATCCTGTAATAGTAGCATTGACATCTGGAATATTTATAAGTGTCAAATTTACATCTGAACTATTACTATTTCCACTACTATTTGTAGCCACTGCTTTTAAATGAAACTGAATATACCCACTTTCATAATCTATATTTGCACTATTTGATAATTTTATAATTCCACTATTCGTAACGGTAAAATTACCATCACCTACTCCAGTAAGTAAAATACTTGTAATATTGCTATCTCCTTGAGTAATAGATATTTGTCCTAAATTCATAGAGGTTGTTGCATTCTCTTCTACATTTCCACTAAATGGTGTAAGAGTTGCATTTATATCTGGTACATTATTTATAGTTATATTTACATCTACAATATTACTATCTCCTGTACTATTCTTAGCCTTTGCTTTGATAGCATATTTTGATATTGTCTCATAATCAAAGGTTGTACCACTTGCTACACTAATAGAACCTGTATTATTTACATCAAATTTACTACTATCATCACCACTTAAAACAAAGCCTGTAATAGATGTGTTTCCTTCACCTAAAATAGTAACTTGACCTATAATTGTATTTTCAGTGGCATTTTCATCAACAGATAATAGAGTATTTCGTAAAGTTGGAAGATTTTCATCTACATTAATAACTGTGATATTTAAATCAGCTTCATTACTATTTCCAGAACTATTTCTAGCTATAACTTTTAATATATATGATGGTTTTGTTTCGTAATCTAATGATTTAGTAAGTTTTATAACTCCTGCTGTATCTACTGAAAAACTATCGCTTCCCGTACCTGTTATATTAATATCTAATATATTAGAAGTACCACTACTTGTTATATTAATATCACCAACTTTATCACCAACTAAAATAGTCTCTGGATTTGATAATCTTGTAGCTCCTAGAACTGGATATAATGTTGTATCTTTTGTAACATTAATTACTACCTTTCCAGTATTACTATCTCCTATTTTATTGGTCACTACAACTGTTAAATTATACTCTGGATTATTGGTATAACTTAAATTTGCATTAGAAGATACGCTAATATTTCCATCTAATGAAGCAACAAAATTCTCTTTACCTGTACCACTTAAAACAACACGAGTAATTGCTTCTCCACCATCATTAGTTATATTTATATCTGCTACTTTTTTTCCTGCCACAGCATTCTCTGGAACACTACCTACTGTATCTCCTAAAATTGGTTTAATCTCAACAATATCTTTTACTGTAATATTAACAGCTACACCATCACTATTCCCTGCTTCATTAGTAGCTACACCTGAAAAAACATAATGAGAGGTAGTTTCAAAATCTAATTTTTTAGCTAATCTAATTTGTCCACTCGTATTAACACTAAATGTAGAGTTTACATCGCCTCCTAGTGTTATTTTACTTATTGAACTATCTCCTGATGAAATTATATTTATAGTTCCAACTAAATCACCGATAGATGCATTTTCATCAATATCTCCTGTAAAGGCTTGAAGAGTTGGTTTAAGGTCAGATATATTAGTTACTGTAATTATTAAATTAGCACTATTACTGTTTCCAACAGCACTAGATGCGATAACTGTTAAATTATACTCTGGAGTTGTTTCGTAGTCTAAGCTATTTGATGCCTTTAAAGATACTCTTCCTTTAGAATCTACTAAAAATTTATCTTTACCAGTTCCATTAAGTGTAAATGATGTGATATTTGAATCCCCATGAGATTTAATAGTAATAAGTCCAACTGTTGTATTAGCTTCTGCATTTTCTGGTATTGTACCTGTTGAATTTTCTAATATAGGATTATTTTCTGGAACATCTGTAACTTTAATAATAACTGATACAGGTGTACTCTCCCCTTCATTATTTAAAGCAGTAGCAGAAAGAGAATATGATTGATACTTTTCATAATCTAAATGTGAATAAGCTGATACTTTAATATTTCCTGCTGTATCAATTGTAAAGCTATCTTTATCAAAGTTACTTAAATACATTTTCTTTATTGCACTACTTCCAGAGCTACTAATTGTAACCTTTCCAACAACTGCACCAGTTTTTGCATTTTCAGGAACAGTTCCAGTTGATGAAGCCAAAACAGGAACTCCTGAACTACCCATTTTTGTTACATTAATTTTAACAGTAACCGAATTACTAGCACCTGTTGAGTTATTTGCGACTGCTTTAAGTGAATATGATGGGGTTGTATCATAATCAAATTTTGCATTTGTAGCAACTGATATAATTTTTGTAGTTTTATCAACTGTAAAGTTAGACGAACCAGTTCCACTTAATGTAAAAGAGGTAATAGCTGAATCTCCTGTACTTTTTACAATTATACTTCCTACTCTAGTTCCAGCTTTAGCATCTTCAGAAACTGTACCAATTGATGGTTGTAAAATAGGTGAACCTGCTATCCCTTGTTTTGTAACTGATACTTTAAAATCTGCTATATTACTATCTCCACTAGAGTTTTTAGCCACTACTTTTAAAGTATATGATGAGGTAGTATTATAATCAAAAGATGCACCTGATGCAACAGTTACATATCCTCTATTATCAATTAAGAATTTTTCATATCCTGTTCCACTAAGAGTCATTTTAGTAATATCTGAAGAACCTATACTCTTAATAGTAACAGCTCCAACACTATCTCCAACTAAAGCATTTTCTAAAACTGTTCCACTTGAATTTTCTAATATAGGTGTAGTATTATTTCCATCTATTGATATAACACTAATATTTACATCTACACTATCACTATCTCCTAAATCATTTGTAGCTACTGCTTTTAGAGCATATAATGGATTTTTAGTTGAGTTTAAATCTGCACCAATAGAGACGATAATATCTCCTTTGTTATCAACTTCAAAATTCTTATATCCATCTCCACTTAAAATAATTTTAGAAATTGGTTTATTGCCTGTGGACTTAATTTTAATAGTACCTACTTTAGCCCAACCCTCTGCCGTTTCTAGTATACTACCAACAAAATTATCTAATTTCGGAACACTTTCTGGACTGTCACAACCATCTAAATTATATTCACATAATGCACTGTCAACACTTTTAATATCTTCTGTTACATTTTCCATAATGCTATAAGCATCATTAACATTATTATTTCCACCATCTGCAAACTCTAAACCAACAATAGTTTTATTATCTAATATTAGTTTATCATCATTTTGAGCTCCATTTCCAACTGCTAAAATAAATAATGAACGAGAGATTAATCCATCATCTAAAGCTCTTTTCCAATACTCAAAACCCTTCTCATCTGGCTTACGATTAAACATATTATCATATACAGCATTTATAAATTCTGCATTAGTAAAAGTAGAAGGATACATATTTTTACTCTCTGGTTGGTCATAAAAACTTGAAGCTATCTCCTCTAAAAATAGTTTGGATTTATCAACCCAATACTTTAACCCAGCATCATCAGGGGCTCTATTGAAATTTGCAACATATAACTGTGTTACATTAGTTCGAGTAGCAGTAGTAGCTTGAACTATGGTGATAGATAAAAGTAAAAATAAAAATAATTTTTTAAACATATCAAATCCTTTCTTTATTAAATAATATATTTAACTAATTATATAACTTATTTTATTAAAAATTAGGTTTTTTTTCTATTATGTTGACAATTTACATATCTTTTTAAATATTTATAGTATCTATCGTTTGCATTTGCTATTGCAACAACAAATCCTACCCAACCATTTAAGAAGCCTAATCTTAATATATATGCTTGGAAAAATGCGAATGTAGGTTTTGCGATTACAACTATAAAATAACAAGTCTCTTTCCCATTTGATGATATATCAGTATATCTTATAGTTTTTTCTAATGTCTGATTTACTGTATTAATATGTAGATGTTTAAAGTGGTTTTTTAAAGTGATTTTATCGCCTAGATTATATATTATATTTTCATGAACTTTATTATTATCAAATTTTCGTTTGGTTCTATTATATAGTCTAACTTTCTTCTCTGTTCTAAATTTCAACTTATAGCCTAAAAAATAATCATCCATCTTAAGAGCATAAACTTTTGAACTATCAGATAAATCTAACTCTTTCAACTCATTTAATAATTTAGAAGTTATGATTTCATCACTATCCAAAGATAATATCCAATCATTAGATGAGTAAGATGATGCTTTATTCTTAGTCTCTCCAAAACCCATAAACTCACCATGAATAATCTTCACATTCTTAAATCTTTGAGCTATAGATTCTGTTGCATCGGTTGAATGATTTAGATATAAAATAACCTCATCAAATTCTTTTACACTCTTTAAAGACTTCTCAATAGTCAAGTCAGCATTTTTAGCTATAATTACAATAGATATATTATTTAACATTTAGTATATTCCCGAATAGATATTATATATAATAGTACTATTAAAATATAAATAAGAGTTAATAGAGGAGAGAATATGAGAGAAGAAGAGCCGAAATTAAAAAAGGTAGTAGATGCTGCTGATGGGCTTAGTTTGGGTATATCAATGGTTGTAGCTGTGCTACTAGGGGTTGGTCTTGGTATTGGAATGAGAAAATTATTTGATATTGAGTGGTTATTTTGGCTTGGTGTATTTTGGGGAATTGCAGGAGCTATTTTAAATGTATATAAAGCTTATGAGAAACAAAAAAGAGTTTTTGACGACTTAGCCAAAGAAGAGAGATATTCATATAAACCAAATCAAGAAGATACAAATGAAAAAGAGTAGTCAAAATATTTTAAATATTCTTCTTGCTTCAGATATTGTTATTATAACTGTATGTATGTTTTTTGGAGATAGAAATTGGTTATATACATCTCAAATTGGTTTTTTTACATCTACATTAATTATAAGTGCATCAATGATAAGCTATCGTCGTATGGTAGAAAAAGGTATTGATTTAAATAATGGAATTGCATTAGATGATAATAGAGATGAGTTAGATAAGTTAGATGACCCTCACGATTTATACAGTGAAGATACAGAAGAGAACAAAGAGCTAGTTGATGTGGTTAAAGAGGAGAGAGCTAAATTAAAAGAGAATAGTCGTTCTATAAAAGATGTAATAAAAGACTCAAAAGCATCTTTTTCGTGGATGAGGTTAGGGGCATATATAACTCTTGTTTTAGGATTCTTCTATTTAAATAGAAATGAATATCTACATATACCCTCATATCTAATATCTCTAAGTATACCTCCTTTGGTAGTCATATCTGTTTTATTATCAGAATCATACTCAAAATCAAAAGAAGATAAAAATGAGTTATAATGAAGATATGTTAAATGCCTTTATTGCTACTCCAAACAAATTTAATTGGTATAAGATGGCATTTAATCATTTTGAAGTCAATAGTAAAGCAAGATGGTATTGGAATAATGGAGCTTTTTTAGGTGGATTTTGGTATTTATTATTCAGAAAAGATTTAAAATCTGCACTTATTATTTTATTTATAGAACTTCTTTTAGGAGCTATCCTGCCTCTAAATATTTTTATAATAGTTTTTTTATTCATATCAATATTAATAGGTGGTTTTGGAACTTTTATTATATATGCAAAATATAAAAAAGATAGAAGTGGTATAGAGGCTATGTTTAAAGATAAAGCTAAAAGAGTTGGTGTTATTCGTATTATTGGAGGGGTTAATCCAACAGCATATTATGCAGGAATTTTATCTATGTTCTCATTAGTTCTAATTTTTACATCACTTTTTGTAATGTCGCTACAATAGATTAATTAGGAGATAATCTATTTGTGCAATCTATTTGTACAATCTCCTCAATTCCATTGTCAATACGCATAGCTGTTAATTTCCCACCCCATACACAACCAGTATCAAGTCCTACAACTCTTTTATCATTATAGAGTCCTAGAGTTGACCAATGACCAAATATAATTTTTAAATCTATATCTTTTCTTGAGGAACAATTGAACCACGGTTTTAAATTTAACTTATTTTCGGGTAATGAATCGGGTGAACCTTTTTGTTTAAAATCTAAAACTCTATTTTCATCGCAAAAACGCATACGAATAAATGAAGAGAGAGAATATTGTTGAGACTCTAATCCGTTCTTATTTAATATATCATCTAACCACTCTTTCGAGCGACTTCCACTAAGAGAATACTCAAGTGAATTTGCTTCTACTATTGCCTTTTCTAAATCAAAAGAGGGTGATACTCCTGCATGAACCATACAATAACCTAATTTTCTATCTATATGTAAAAATTTTTGAGACCTAAGCCAATCTATTAACTCTTTAGCTTGAGAATGTTCTAAAATTGGTTGAATAGATGAGTTAGATTTTTTTAATCCATAATATGATGCAATTAAAGATATATCATGATTTCCTAAAACAACTTCTATGCTATCTCTAATAGAGTATAAATAGAGAAGTGTGCGTAATGAATCTTCTCCTCTATTTACTAAATCTCCTGCTATCCATAATTTATCTCTATTTGAATCAAAATTAATTTTTGCTAACAACTCTTTAAGTGAACTATAACACCCTTGAATATCTCCTATTGCCCATATCATTCTCTATATTATCTCCAAATCAAAGTGGTGACTTTTACAATTAAATCGCCTATTATTATCTACAACTTCTGCAAAAACCGTTATAGGTGTATTTGTATCTGCTGATATTTTTAATATATTATCTAAATTAACTTTATTAAATCCTATTAGCATCTCATACTCCTCTCCACTATCTCCTATATCATCATTAATATCTATTAAAATATCAAATCCTAGATTATTATACTCTAATAATTTATTTGTATCGCAGTATAACCCATCTGATATATCCATTCCAACAGATAAAAACTTTCTCGACTTATATATAAACTCATCTCGTAGAGTGGGAATGAAAAAACGAGAATTTTTATCTATCTTTTCTCCATTAAACAATCTATCTAAATCTCGTTTACTATCTCCCAAATGACCTGTAAATGCTAATAAATCTCCACTTTTTAAACCCTTGCGATATAATGGATTATCTGATTTAGAAATTATAGTAATAGATATATCTAATTTATCACCACCAACTGTATCACCACCAATAATCTCACATCCAAATTTATTAGCACTCTCTTCTAAGCTAGTAGTTAATATTAAAATATCTTCTCTGCTTATATCCTTTGGAATAGATATAGATACTAAGGCATATTTAGGGGTAGCATTCATAGCGATAGCATCTGATATATTTACAAGCATAGCTTTTTGAGCAATTTGTTCTAAACTCATCCACTCTCTTTTAAAGTGAATATTTTCATAAAAAGCATCTACACTATAAACCATATTGCCAATAACTGCACCATCATCTCCAATATGTTTAGATGAGAGTTGATTTATAAGAAAAGATTCACTATCCATATTATGTCCAATCTAATAGTAATAAAATTAAAATTTTGAAATTAAATACCCTCGTTGTAAATAACGAGGATTTATTTTTTAAATTTAGATATAAGTTATCTAAACATTCTTCCTGTATCTTTTTCTATATCATCAGGAATTGTAGCAATTTCCATAAATTGAGACATTTTTAACTCTGGATACATAATAGATATATAATATTTAGGGTCTAAAATCTTAGCCTCTCCATTGTCTACAAGAACTGGATATGGTAATAATCCTGCATTTCTAGTTCCAATTTTATTTACAAATTTTGAAGTTCTTTTACCTAATTTTATACCTAATACAACTCTATCTTTAGAAATTATATGAGTATATACTATATTTTTTCTTTTTTTCTTTTTAATACTCTCTAGTAATGCTTGTGTAGATTTTCCTTTTGCCAATACAATCATATCTTGATAGAAAGGCATTGATGCCATAAAATGATATTTAGGTAATAGATTGAACTTTAATTTATCATTACAGTTTGTTAAATTAGGAAATGCTTTTCTGATTGAAGTTAAAACACCTTCTATAATTTTCATATCAAAATCATCTTGCATAAATGCTTTTGCTTGATATAAAGGGTTATTAAATGCTATCTCTTTATCTTTTTTGTTAACCAAAACTCTTAGAGTACCAGCAAAAGCTCTATTATCTTTATCTGCCATTTTAGTTAAAGCATCATTAGTAAATACAATAGTAACTAATTTACCTTTTTTATCTATTTTATCAGATGATAATATTGTAAAACCAGCACCTTTAAGAGATTTTATAATACTATCAGCACTTTGAAGTTGACCTCTTAAATAAGAGCTAACTCTACTATGGTCTATCTCTCCAACTTTTACTTTTCCATTATCTGCTTTATCACTACTTGATTTAGTTTCAGATGGAGGACGATTACCCTTCATTGCCATAGCTCTTAATTGATACTTATTTATATTCTCTTCAACAGGAGCATTTCCACCAACTGTTGTTACTTTTATTGGTTTAACTGGTACAGGCACAGCAGGTATAGTAATAACAACATCTCCACCAGTTCTTTTTACCTCTGGAATGATGCTATCAGATTTATTATTATCTACAGTTGTCGAACCTATTAATAGTGAACTAGACAATCCTACTATTGATAAAATTATTTTGGTTTTATGTATCATTTATACTCCTAAAATTGTTATAATTGTTATTCTATCTAATAATAGTTAATAAAATAAAAATAATAAAAATACAAGGCAGTCAAAAGACCACCTCGCAAAGAATAGATTAGTAATTAATTACTATTTTGTAGCGTCTACACTTGTAGTTTTAACATCATCAGATACTTTTCTAGTAGCATCATTTGCATCGTTAGATACTGTTTTTGCTGTATCTCTAGTATCATTAGAAATTGTTTTTGTGCTATCATTTACATTGTCTGAAACTGATTTCACTGAATCATTCGCATTATCTGAAACTGACTTAACTGAATCTCTAGTATCATTAGAAACTGTTTTAGTGCTATCATTTACATTATCTGAAACATTTTTAACTGAATCTCTTGTATCATGAGAAATTGTTTTAGTTGTATCATTAAGGTTATCTGAAACAGATGTTACTGAATTTCCTGCATTATCTGCAACTGATTTTGTAGCTGAATTTGCATTTTCTGAAACTGATTTCACTGAATCTCTTGAGTCATTAGAAATTGTTTTTGTGCTATCATTTGCATTATCTGAAACTGATTTCACTGAATCTCTTGAATCATTAGAAATTGTTTTTGTACTATCATTTACATTATCTGAGATTGTATTAACTGAATCTCTTGAATCATTAGAGATTGTTTTTGTGCTGTCATTTACATTATCTGAAACATTTTTAACTGAAGCTGATGTATCGTTTGATACTGTCTTAACTGAATCTCTTGAATCATTTGATACTGTCTTAACTGAATCTCTTGAATCGTTTGATACTGTTTTCACTGAAGC
>FPHG01000054.1_pt1 | contig 22868 bp, 26 predicted proteins | sample 1057261 | NCBI WGS metagenome assembly FPHG01 (sample SAMEA4473298, study PRJEB15554) | hydrothermal vent metagenome | biome: marine basaltic hydrothermal vent biome; feature: marine hydrothermal vent; material: water | place: Pacific Ocean | collected 2011-06-14/2011-07-23 | depth 1709 m
GCAGTTGTTATCTTTCAAAATAGAGTAGTCTCAATAGAGGCTCATCAAAAAGCAGGGGGTTCTCATGCTGAGGTATTAGCTTTAGTTGAAGCCTATAAAAATATGAGTAACAAAGATATAGATTTTGATAAATTTAATGCTCAAGATGCACATAAATTTTTAAGGAATTTACCAAAAGATTATTTTTCAGAGTGTGAAATATATGTCACTTTAGAACCTTGTAATCATCAGGGAAAAACACCATCTTGTGCATCACTGCTAGAGCATTTAAATTTAAAACAAGTTTTTATAGCAATAGAAGACCCAATAGAAGGACATAGTAATGGAGCTAAAAGATTAAATAATGTAACTATTGGTATTAAAGAGAGAGAGGCGAAAGAGTTAATAGAACCATTTCTAATATGGCAGAATAGAGCGTTTGTTTTATTTAAAATAGCTCAAAGTAGTAATGGCAGAGTTAGTACAAATTTAAATAATGGATATTTAAGCTCTAAAGAGTCTCTAATAGATGTGCATAAGATGCGAGAAGTATGTACAAAATTATTAATAGGTGGAGAGACAGTAAGGGTAGATTCTCCAACATTAGATTGTAGATTTATCAAAGCTAATGCTCCAGATATTTATATATATTCTAAAAAAGATAATTTTAATAAAAATATACCTCTGTTTAATATAAAAAATAGAGAGGTAGAGATAGGAGATGATTTATCATTTTTAGATAAACCATCTTTTGTAATAGTTGAAGGTGGAGAAGGTATGTTAAAAGCTATCTCTAATAAAATAGATTGGATTTTGATATATCAAACACCTACTCTATCCAACAACTCATTAAGTTATAATATAGACAAAAATTTAAAATTCCTAAAACTCCAAAAAGAGAGTATAGATATTAAAATATGGTCTAAAATAGTAGAAGATTAACTTTTATCTTCTAGTATAAAAATTCCGTGTTGGTTTATCAAAATATGGTGTATGTACTTTAGTATGTTTGAATAATTTTTTATTCAGTAATTTTCCATATTTACTTATTGTTAGTTTATATACGAATGTATTTAGATATGACTTATTATGACTCTTTGAAGATGTCTTATATTTTACCATCACCTCATAATTATTAAATCTTTTTTGATATAAGCAACCTTCATTCTCTCCATATAGCCATAATACTAGTTGCAGTTTTGCAGGAGTATCTATATCTCCTATAAAACCTAATACATCTTTTATCTCATTCATACTCCATATTTTACCATCATTATCAATAGTCATAGCATTTAGTACAACAGGAAGTATCTGATTTTTCCTTATATTGCATTTATATGATAAGTCTGGTTTTATATTTTGAAACCTACTTAAAACATTATCTTGTATATCTTTACATATTGATATAGGCACTGTCCATCTATTAGTAATCTGTTTTCTTGTTGATGGGTTAATAGGATATGCTCTTAACTCTAAACAGTTGATATTATCAAATCCAAAATCTTTAAATGAGTATTTATTGCTATCTAAAGAGTATAATTTATCCCAACTAAAAAGTTTTGTAGATATAAAAATAGATATTAAAATAAATTTATTTAACGACATGCATCCACACGAACATCATTTGTAGGATATAAATATATTTCAACTCTTCTATTTAATGCCATATTCTGTTTATTTGAATTATCAACTAAAGGTTTAGCATACGAACAACCTGTTATATAACTATGATTTGAAATTCCACTAGCATAAAGTTTGTCTGATACACTTTTAGCTCTATTTCTTGATAAGTTCATATTGTAACTATAATTCCCTCTTTTGTCTGTATGTCCAGCTGTTTCTACTATTGTTTGAGGGTATTGTTTTAATATTTCAGCAACTTTTGAAACTTTATAAGAAGCACTATTTGTTAATACATCTGAATTTGTCTTGAACATCATTTTATCTCTGAACATAATTTTCACATATTTACCATTATTAGAGACAATTAAATCTTGATTTGGGTCTAAGTACGCTAGAGGGTCATTATTTACGCCTGTACCAAGAGAACGAGCTATATCATTAGCCTGTTTATCCATATTATAGCCTATTGCACCACCTGCAACAGCACCTAATACTGCTCCAATTGCCATATCCTTACCTGAACCACCGATAACTCCACCTAGCACAGCACCACTAGCTGCACCGATTGCTGTTCCTGCTTGAGTATTAGGTCCAGCTGTACAACCGTTAAGCATAAAAAGAGTAATTCCTGTAACAACTATAGATTTATATTTCTTCATATATAACCCCTTTAAAAATTAAATGAGATATAGTATATCACAACTTAATCTTAAATAACGATTATTTTTTATTTAAAAATTTCTTTAAAACATTTGATATATCTTTGATATGTACTGGTTTTGTTATGCTATCATCCATTCCTGCATCTATTGAATTTTGTATATGCTCTTCTGTTGAGTCACCACTTAATCCAATTATTGGTATATGAGGATAATTATTCTTTTTTTCTATCTCTATAATATTTTTAGTTGTCTCATTTCCACCCATAATAGGCATATTTTCATCCATAAAAATAATTTTATATGGTCTAATTGATTTTATAGATTTTTTATATTTTTCAATTGCCTCTTTACCATTCTCTGCACCCTCTATATCTATACCTAGCTTATCTAAAACAGCTTTTAAAAATTGTATATTAATACTATTATCATCAACTACAAGAGCTAAATCTCTTTTAACTTGACAATTATTCATATCTTTTAGCAGATTTCTTCCAGACATAACTTTATATAATTTATCTGGACCAAAGGCACAAGGTAGTTCATGTATATCTCCTTTTAATCCCTCTTTATAATTTTTAAATATATCATCTTTCATAATAGTTACAGTAATATTATGATTTAGCATATTTTGAATAGACTCTTTGTTAAGTGTATCTTTCCCACAAAATATATGTGTTGTATTATCTATATTTATCTTATCCCAATTATCTAGTTTCTCTATTTGACTATTTTTTATTCCAAATGCTTTAAAATATTTCTCTAAAATATTAGAGGTGTAAGTACATCTTTCTTTAAAAATAAGTGCAATCTTTACATTATTGATAAATTCTTGATTATATTGCATCGCTCCATCAATAATTTTATTTTTTAATGGGATAGAAAAAAAGAATTTACTTCCTTTCCCTTCAACACTCTCTAATTTTAGTTGAGCACCATATAAATCTGTAAGTTTTTTACTAATAGAGAGACCTAATCCTGTACCTCCAAACTCTCTTGAAGTTGATTTATCTTCTTGTTTAAAAGCATCAAAAATTTTATCCTGTTTACTTTTTGCTATACCTTTTCCATTATCTGTTACACTAAATAACAACTCTTCATTTTTTTTATTAAAAGATATATTTAAAAGTATTCGTCCATTTTTAGGGGTAAATTTTACAGCATTTCCAATAAGATTAGATAAGACCTGTTTTACTCTATGTGGGTCACTCTCTATTTTTTTAGGCATATTAGGGTCAATAAATGTGTTAAATATTATATTGTATTTTTTCATTCTACTTGCAAATAGTGGACCCATTGTTGTATACTCTTCAATCGGATTGAAAACTAATGATTCTAACTCCATCATTCCTTGTTCAATTTTTGCAAAATCTAATAAATCATTAACAAGTGCTACCATCATAGCCCCACTTTTAATTGCAGTATCTATATATAATTTCTTTTCATCATTATCTTCATCAAGTTGAAGTAGTTCTAAAAATCCCATAACTGCATTCATTGGTGTTCTAATTTCATGAGCAACTTCTGCTAAAAATCTATTACTAGATGCCATCATTCTCTCAGCATCATCTCTCTCTTGAGTTAATTTCTTTATGGTTTCATTAGCTTCTAAATTTAGATTACTATCTTTTTTAATTACATCTTTATTCTCTATGAAACTATCTCTGAGTTCTCTTATAATAGGTGCAATATGTTTTTCAAAAATATCTAACTTATCTAAATCTTTTTCTCTAAATTGTTGAAGGTCTTTTTTATGATTAGAAATTTGCAATATAGCAATTACATCTTTATTCTCAGATAATATTGGGTAGTAGATAATATCTTTCTGTTCAACTTTTAACATATTATCTATAATTGGGTCATAAGCATTTTCATAAATAGCCAATTTTAAAACAACAGATTTTCCCATATTAAGAGCTTTTCCAATTAGTCCAATATTTGTAGGGATTTCAGTTCTTTTTGTTTTATCAATAGTTAATGAATATAAAATATCTTTTTTTACATCTTTAAACCATAAAATTGCCCATTCAGCAGAGAATGCTTTTATTGCCATCTTCTCTATTCTTGTTATAGAATATATAGTATCGTTAACATCTTTTATCTGTTCGGATGTATCTAAGATAAGAGATAGTAGCTCATCTCCTTTAATTTCTTTTTTAAATTTCCTAAGCATAACTATTATCCTATTTAATTTTATTAAATGATAAAATAATGACGAAATAAAAGTATGATTTTATCATTATTTTTTTAATTATATTATAACTAATAGAATATTATTCTATGTTTAAGATTTAAGTTTTTTCTATAATTGAGAAGAGTTTAAACTCTTCTCTTCAATTACCTAAGAAGTAAGTTCATTAACTGCTTTAGGGATAGCTTTTGCCATCTGCATTCTTGTTAGTGCATGATTTCCTTCTGCTCCAAGAATAACAAACATATGAATATGAATTCTCTCATCTGCTCCTGAACACTCCATTAGAATAATACCCTCAGATGTCATAAATTGCATATTTCTTACAACTCCTAAAGATAGTTGAGTTACGGTTTTATGTCCCGTAACAAAAATATCATTAAAAACAGCAACAGCCATATCTAAGTCACCTTTAAGATTAGAAGCATCTGATATTAATACCTCTCCTGTTGAATCAAGAATTGCTGCAGCTTTATATCCAGCTATTGTTTTTATATCATCTAATAATGTATCTAGCATAATATAGTCCTTTAAATTAATTTAAAACATTGTACAAAAAATGGACTTAAATAACATATATTATCAATAGATATTTTTATGATAATTATAAAGTGAGTAAAATTTGGTTTAATATAGGGTTAAAAACTCCTCAATGACATAAAAAGAACCAAATACAAGATAGTCTTCATCTTTTTTTATATCTCCATTAAAAAAAGAGTATTTTATATCTAAAGTATTTAATGCCTCTTCTACTCTTTTTATAGTTACTGCCCTTTGAGAAGGTATTTTTATAATCTCTACTCGTTTTAATTTTGGTTTTAATATTTTCAAAACTTCTTTATAATCTTTATCCTCAAGACTATTATATATCAATACAACTTTTTTATCTAAAGCATTATATATTGCTCTACTCGCTAACGGATTATGTCCTACATCAATAATAATATTATCTCTAAATTTATAAAATCTTCCAAATAGTTCTAAATCTATTAAGTTATTAATATCATACTTTATATCTAAAATATTTAACGCTTCTATTGCAACTAGCGTATTATCTATAATATAATCACTCCACTGCTTTTTCTCTATAATCTCGTTTAATTTTTTATCTATTGGATTATTATTTGGAATAAAATATATCTCTGTATTTTTATCTTTTGCAATATCTTTGGCAATTTGATTTACCTCTAAATATGATTGTTTTGCTACAAGAACTCTATCTTGAATACTTCTTATTTTAGTTGATGCAATCTCTTCAATAGTTTCACCTAAAAATGCTTGATGGTCTATGCCTATGGGAGTTATAACTGTTAAAAATTTATTACACACATTGGTTGCATCAAACTCTCCACCTAATCCTGCCTCTAAAACAATTAAATCAACATTTTCAAATGCAACAAATGCTAAAAGTGTTGTATATTCAAAATAACTAAGAGAGTCACTAACCTCATCACCCAGAATAGAGTATAATCTTTTATGTGCTAAGTTTAAATTATTATCATCTATATCAAATCCATTAATCCATATTCTCTCATTAAATTTTTGAATATGTGGAGATGAGAAGTGACCAACTTGTATATTATATTTAGCAAGATGAGCAATAATTCTACCTGTTGAACCTTTTCCATTTGTTCCAACGATATGAACTATTTTTGGGTGCTTAATATGAGGTTCAAGAGTAGCATAAGCTAAATGAACTCGTTTATAATCTATCTCATCAAAATAGAGTGGCTTCTCATCTAAATATTTATTAAACGACAAAATCATATAATGCTTTAATCTCTTTTTCCCATATTGAACTATCTATTGTCTCTAAAATAAGAGGTATATCATCCATTCTTTTATCATTCATAATAAAATTAAAAGTATCCCAACCTATCTCTCCCATTCCTAATGAGTGGTGTCTATCTACTCTACTTCCTAAAGGTGGTTTAGAGTCATTTATATGCATTCCCATTAAATATTTAAATCCAACAATAGACTCAAACTCATTCATTGTTTTATCATAAGCTTCTCTAGTTCTTAAATCATATCCAGCAGTAAAGGTATGACAAGTATCAAGACATACACCTACACGACTTTTATCTTCTACTTTGTCTATTATATGCGCTAAATGTTCAAATTTATATCCTAAATTACTACCTTGTCCAGCCGTATTTTCTATAACTAATTTAACATCTAAATCTTTTGTAGCTTCTATTGCAATATTTAAAGAGGTAGCAATTACATCTAAACTTATATCTTCAGCTTCTTTAATAAGTTTATCTCTATTCTCTACTTTTTTACCTATTTTTGATAAATGACTACCTGCATGAAAGTTTAACCTATCTAGCCCTAATAATCCACATCTTTCAATTTCATCAATAAATGCATCTCTCGACTTTTCTAGCTTCTCTTCTTCAGGGTGACCTAAATTTATAAGATAACTATCGTGGGGTAAAATATGTTTTGGAAGAACTCCAGATAACTTTAAATTTTCTTTGAATAGTTGGATTGTTTTTTCGTCTAAAGGCTTTGAGTTCCACTGCCTCTGATTTTTAGTAAAAAGAGCAAAAGCTTTAGCTCCAATTTTCATAGCATTTAGTGGAGCATTATAAACTCCACCACTAGCACTTACATGCGCACCGACATATTTCATAAATTAAGCCTTAGTAATAATTTTCGAGATTATATCACTAAATAACTATATTAATTACTTTTTAGTTTTTTTGCAACAACAGTAATATTCGTATCTTTTGTTAGATTACTTTCACTCTCTACATCTTTAATTAATCTTGATTTATAAATCTCATTTGCTTTTCCTCTGATTGATTTATCCAATTTATCCCTAGCTTCTATGGCTTTATCTCTAACATCTGTTGTATCACTTCTTTTATATTCTACAGACTCTTTTTCGTTCGCACTAAGCATACATAATGACGATAATAACAATAAAGTTAATTTTTTCATAATTATTCCTATATATTTAATATTTTGTATAATTATACAACAATTTAACTTTATCAAAAGATAATGCCTATTTATTGTAGATGTAATACAAATAATGTTATGCTTCTTCAAGAATAAATAATTATAGGTAAAAAATTATGAAAAAATTATTATTGACTCTTTTATTTACAAAATTATTATTATCTGATTATACAGTGAGCTATCAATTTGATGAGGGTAGCGATATGAGTCTTATTGAGACTATGCAGTATAAAGATAGTAATAACATTAAACTATCTTATCATTATAGTAATGACAATAGTAGTATAGAAGAGACAGGTTTATATAGAATATTAGGTAAAAATTATATAGTTAGTTATAGAGATAAGAAATTAACATATACAGATGTTATATTTGATGATAGCACATCGGATAATGATAATTCACCAAAACAACCATTTTTTAAATTAATAAAGAAGTTGGATAAAGAGTATATTGCTGGGTTTAATGGTGAAATATGGTTAGTTGAATCAACAGAAGATGGCAAGACAGAACAAGAGAAGATTGTAATCTGTTCAAATAAAGAGCTTGTTAATGCTGTAAAAGATTACTTTAAAATAATGAGAGATTTTGGAGAGGGTGCTAGTGGGCAAGAGTTTGATGAGGAGCTAGAGTCTATGTTTATGGTAAAAGATGGATATGTACTTATTGCAGCAGATGGAATTGAACTTGTTAAGTTTGAAAAAAACTCTATATCATCAAAAGTATTTACTCTTCCAAAAGGTGTTATTAAATATAAAGAGGAAGATTAATAAGAGACTATGTAGATATTAGATAATATATTACTCTTATTTTAATTTAAAGTAGCATTTATGAAAGTAGTAACAGGTGTAGTTGGCAATGATATTCATGTTGTAGCTAATAGATTGATTGATATATCCCTAGAAGAGAGAGGGTTTGAGGTCTTTAATTTAGGAGTAAATACCTATCTTGAAGAGTTTTTAGATGCTGTTGTAGAGACAGATGCTGATGTTTTGTTAATATCATCTTTAAATGGTGAAGCAGAGGGTTGGTGTAGAGATTTACAAATACTAAAAAGTCAATATAATTTTAGAAGTGATGTTGTATTTATGATTGGTGGTAATTTGGTAGTTGGAGAGACAACAGCTGAAGAGATTGTACCAAGATTTAAAAGCTATGGATTTAATCTTGTATTTCATCAAGTTAACCTCAATGATGGTTTAGACGAACTTGAACTACTTCTAAAGGCTAGAAAATGACACTATTACAGAGAGAGAGAGAGATTATTGTTAGAAATGAGTATATAGATAATTTTGATTTTGATGAGGTCAAAGAGTTTATCTCTGGTGCTAGTAAGAATCTATTTATATCACATCATTTTAAAAATTCAACAGAGATGTTAGTCCAACCTCGTGGAGGATTTCCAACTTATGATAAAGTATTTGAACTATATAAAGAGTTTAAAGATGCTAATGTTGATGTTTTACCACTTACAATAGATTCAAATACAAGATTGAATGATTATGCTACGGCAAAGAAGATGTTAGCACTATCAGAAGCAAATGATACAGATATGTTAAATGGGTATCCATTGGTTAATCACGGATATAGAACAACTAGAAAAATGATAACACATTATGATACTCCTGTTAGCCTTCGTCATGGAACTCCAGATGCTAGACTTTTAATAGAAATTGCTCTCGCTTCAGGTATATTTGAGATAGAAGGAGGTCCGATAACTTATCTTCTTCCCTATTCTAAAAATTTCCCAATGGACAAAGCATTTTTATATTGGAAATATGTTGAGAGAGTATGTGCAGAGTATTCTAAATTAAATGAACCTATAAATAGAGAATCTTTTGGCCCATTATCTGCTACACTTCAGCCACCTGCTATTGTCATAGTTATTCAAATCCTTGAGATGTTATTATCACTAGAAGAGGGTGTTAAATCATTCTCTGTAAGTTTCTCTCAAACAGGTTCTATGCTTCAAGATATAGTATCCTCTAATGTCATTAAAAAACTATCTCGATACTATGCAGATAAATTTGGACATAATGATGCAACTATAAATTTAGTATATCATCAATGGATGGGTGCATTTCCTTATAATCGAGAATATTCAGACTCATTAATTAATACATCAACAGTTATTGCGTCAATGATTGGTGCAGATAAGATTATTACAAAAACAAGAAATGAAGCCTTTGGAATTCCAACAAAAGAGGCGAATGCTTTAGCCGTAGCAAATGTTAAATATACTCTTGGAATGTTAAAAGGATTACCAAAAGTTGGTGATGAAGAGGAAGAGGAGAATTTAACTAATGAAGTTCATGAGATTTTAGAGGCAGTATTTAATGATGGAGCAGATACTTTATGGAGACAAGTATTTAACTCTATTAAAAAAGGATATATAGATATTCCTTTCTCTCCTCATATTATAAATGCAAATAAGGTTATTACGGTTCGTGATAAAAACAGTAATATAAGATTTTTCAAAAGAGGGAATGTCCCAATTTCAGATAAAAGTTTTGCATTTGAAAAGTCTAAAATTTCACTTAAAGATGGAGATAGAGTTGTGGATAAAATAATTCAAGACATAGGAATAATGCTATGAGTCGACTACTAATAGATATAGGAAGTACCTATTTTAAAATAGCTCAAGAGGGGAAAATAGAACAATATTTTAGAAACTTTGATATATCTATTTTAAATGATTTAGAGAGTAAATGTGCAGAAATTATCTCCTCTTATCCTAAAGATGATATATATATATGTAGTTCTGCTAACGGTGGACTTAGCACTTTAATTATTGGACTTAGTAACTCATTTAGCCTAAAATATGCTGTAAATATTGCATTCAATTCTGGTATTAATATTATAGATACTGTTTTATACAATAATATATCAGATGCAACTCCACCTAAAGATAATATTGATGTTGTAATTATAGTTGGTGGAATTAATTCTGTTGATAATATATTTGATGAAAAAATATTTGAATATTTAAATAATATCAATTATCAAAATATAGTTTTTGTTGGAACAGAAAAATCTCATAATTATCTACAAAATAATATAAAAGATATAGTTTTACTAGAAAATATAATTTCAGATAGATTACAAATTCAAGAAGATGAGTTAAAGAGTTATTTAACAAATTTATATCAAGCAGATATTATGGGGAAAGAGGATATTAAACAGTTATATGCTTTAACAAATAATCAAATATACTCAACTCCATATATTGTAAATAAAGCACTTCCTAAAATAGATGAACATATAGATGTAGCCGACCCATTTATTGTTGTAGATATTGGAGGAGCAACAACCGATATACATTATAGCCGTGATTTGGTAAATGATAATATATTAAGTAGCAGTGGATACGATAGATTAGTATTTAAAAAATTAGGTGTATATAAATCAAGAGAGAGTTTAGTTCATATTGCAAAACAAAATGAGTTTGTATTTGAGTTATTAGAGCATCTAAATGTTACAGAAAATATATTAGAAGAGAAAAGTCAAGAGGCAACTGTAGTTTTAATGCAACTATCTATCTTTCTAGTTTTATACAAAGTTTCAAAACATCACTCATCATATATAGAGTTGAATCTTGAAATCCTAAATAATATAATATTAACAGGTGGAATAACCAAAGTCTTAACTCAAGAGGATATAGATGATATTATTCTCTTTTTTTATAAGAAAATTTTACACTTTCACCATACCCCAAAACTTATTTTAGATAAAAATTATGAGATATGGACATATAGATAAACTTTAATTATTAATCTTATCTTTTATCTCTTTTGCTAAAGATGAGATTTTAATAATTTTTTGACTATCTGTTATTGAATTATCTAAAAGGATTTTGACAAAGGCTGAACCTACGATGACTCCATCAACACCTTTTACTTTATCCTTTGCTGTATTTTCATCAACTCCAAATCCTACATAAATTGGTGTTTTTGAGTAGTCTCTAATTTGAGATATTACATTATCTAAACTCTCACTTTTCCCAGACCCTGTAATTCCTGCATAAGCTACTAGATATATAAACTTTTGAGCATTTGAAGTAATCATCTCTACTCTATCTTTTGTATCTGTTGGAGCAATAAAATCTATTAAAGATAATCCATTAGCTTCTATATCTTTTTTATATGGTAATGCCTCTTCATAAGGTAAGTCAGGGATAATAAATCCATTAACTCCACTATCTTTTGCTTTGTTAATAAACAAATCCATACCTTTATGATAAAAAGGATTAAAATATCCCATCCATAGCGTATCAATTGACGGAGCTATTTTTTCAGATACCTCAAAGAGTTGGTCTATTTTAAATCCATTTTGAAGTGAATATAGATTTGCCTTTTCTATAATTGGGCCATCAGCAACAGGGTCTGAAAATGGCATTCCAAGTTCAAGTGTATCAACACCAGAATCTGCTAATGATAGAGCTAAATCAACAGTAAAATCAATATTTGGGTATCCAGTAGTTATATATGCTACAAGTTTTTTCATTGTTTCTCTTTTTGTTTGGACTATTAGAAAGTCTCTTATAATAATTTTGTGATATTATACATTTAATTAGATAAAGCATACTAAAAAGGAAATAATTTTGAATAAAAAAGTGACTCTAAAAAAACTCCAAAATATGAAAGGTAAAGAGAAAATTGTTATGATTACTGCTTATGATGCACTCTTTACCTCGATATTTGATAGTGAAGTGGAGATAATTCTTGTTGGAGACAGTCTAAATATGAGTTTTGCAGGAAAAGAGGATACTCTAAGTGTTACTATGAATCAGATGATATATCACACACAAGCAGTATGTAGAAAAGCACATCACAGTTTCGTATTATTTGATATGCCATTTGGAACATATACAGATAAGAAAATGGCATTAAAAAATGCAAATAGAGCATATCAAGAGACTAGAGCTGATGCTATCAAACTAGAGGGTGGCAAAGAGAAAGCTAAAATTATTAAGTACCTTACAAAGAACTCTATCGCTGTATTTGGACATATTGGATTAAAACCACAACAAGTTAGAGCAGAAGGTGGATATTCAATTAAAGGAAAAGAGGAAGAGGAGAAGAGTGCAATTATAGAAGATGCAATAGCGTTAGAAAAAGCTGGAGCAGTTGCATTAATTATAGAAGGTGTTAAACCCGATGTAGCTAAATCTGTTACAGAGAGTGTCAATATTCCAACTATCGGAATTGGTGCAGGTGTTAATTGTGATGGTCAAGTTTTAGTCTGGAGTGATACATTTGGATTTTTTGAAGAGTTTATGCCTAAATTTGTGAAACAATATCTTGATGGTGGAAATCAAATTAAAGAGGCTATTAAAAATTACTCATCAGAAGTTAAATCAGAAGCATTTCCAGATGATAATCATACATATTAAACTAAAAATTAGAGGATAAAAATGAATAAAATATTAATATTTATAGTTAGTATATTTTTTATAAATGGATGTGTTGCACTCTCTCCTTATGAAAAACCAGATAAATTTGTTGAGGGGTCTATTATTACAAATAGTATAAAAGCTAGACTTATAAATACAAATGGTTTAGATAGTTTTCAAATAAGCGTATCGACTTTAAATAATGAGGTACTTCTTAGTGGCTTTGTGGCAAATCAAGACCAGAAAGATTTAGCTCAAAAGGTAACAATGAATACAAAAGGTGTGAGAAAAGTAATTAATCATATAGAGATAATTCCATAGATTATGAATAGAGTTGTAGAGATAGAACGATTTGAGGGTGAGAGTTCTTATGAGATAACCCTCCGTCCAAGTAGTTGGGACGAATATATAGGTCAAGAGAAGATTAAAAAAAATCTCAAAGTATTTATTGAAGCTAGTAGACGACGAGAAGAGGCTTTAGACCATATTCTTTTTTTTGGTCCTGCAGGTTTAGGAAAAACAACTATTGCAAATATTATAGCTTATGAGATGAATGCAAATATAAAAACTACATCTGCTCCAATGATAGAAAAGTCAGGTGATTTAGCTGCATTATTAACAAATATTGAAGAGAATGATATTCTATTTATTGATGAAATTCATAGAATGTCACCTGCTATCGAAGAGATATTATATTCTGCTATGGAAGATTTTAGGTTAGATATTATTATAGGTTCAGGTCCTGCTGCTCAAACTGTTAAAATAGATTTACCAAGATTTACACTAATCGGAGCTACCACAAGAGCTGGAATGTTATCAACTCCATTAAGAGAGAGATTTGGAATGCACTTTAGAATGCAGTTCTATACCTCATCAGAATTATCTATTATTATAAATCAAGCATCAAAAAAATTAAATAAACCAACAGTAGAAGATGCATCTATGGAGATAGCAAGACGAAGCCGTGGAACACCTAGAATAGCTTTAAGACTTTTAAAAAGAGTTAGAGATTTTGCAGAAGTAGAAGATAAAAATATCATAGAACTAGCAATTACTCATTATGCGTTAAATGAATTAGGAGTAAATAATATCGGATTTGATGAACAAGATATTAAATTTTTAGAATTATTAATATCAGCAAAAGGAAAACCAATAGGATTAAGTACAATTGGAGCAACGCTTAGTGAAGATGAGGGTACAATTGAAGATGTAATAGAACCATATCTTATTGCTAATGGATATGTTGAACGAACAGCTAGAGGACGAATAGCTACACTTAAAAGTTATGAACACTTTAGACTTCAATCTACATCTACTACATCTATAAAGGTAAATCCATTTGAATAGAACAAATTTTATTTTACTTAGTTTTTTTGTATTTGCTTTAATAGGTGCGTATAGTATATATAAACCATTTTTATTATCTATGATAGTAGCTATGCTTTTGACTATGGCTACATTTAATCTTACTCAACAGATATATCATAAATTTAAATCTCGAAAATTAAGTGCTTTTATTATGAGTACACTTTTAACTATTATCATATTTGTACCTGTAATATATTTAACTAATATTGGATTTGAGTATTTGTCACAGATAGATAAAGATACTTTAAAATTAATTATCCGTTCTTTACAAAATTTTTTAAATAGTATTCCTTATATAGGAAATTTTGCAGAAGAGTATCTTACAGAAGATCAACTTCTTACATCTAGTCAAGATGCACTCTTTTATTTAACATCTTTTGGTAAAGCAGGGTTAGGGTTTCTTAAAAATATGCTTTTTGTAATTTTATTTTATTTTATTATTAATTTATATAGCGATAGAGTCTTTGAGGTAATTAAACTTCTTCTGCCTATATCAAGATGTAAAAGTATTAAAATGATTAATGAGATTTCATCTACAATGGAAGTGGTCTTCTACTCTACAATTGTAACAGCATTTTTAGAAGGGCTTCTTTTTGGAGTTTTAGTTGGAAGTTTTGCACTAAATGGACTTCTATTAGGCATAATATATGGTTTTGCATCTCTTGTCCCTGTTATTGGAGGAGCTTTAGTTTGGGCTCCTGTAGCTTTTTATGTTTGGGATACCATATCACCTAGTGCAGGTTGGATAATTATTATATACTCAATTGTCGTAATATCTATAATTGCAGATACTTTTGTAAAACCAATAATTATAAAAGTGATAAAAGAGGATATGTTAAAGAGTAATGTACAGATAAATGAGTTAGTAATATTTTTCTCTATTTTAGCAGGAATGAGTAGTTATGGTGTTTGGGGAATGATTTTAGGACCAGCTATAACTTCATTTTTAATAGCTATGAGTAGAGTTTATATTGATTTTAATAGAGAAGATTTGGAGAGAATATAGTATTATTCTCGTAATAATTTTATAAGTGAGGTAAGTATGGGACTTTTTGAGAAAGATAATAGGTTTAATTTAGCAAATTTAATAACATTTGGAAATATTTCATTTGGAGTTGTTGCTATATATTTTATTGTAGAAGGTAATTTTTTTGTAGCGATTGTTTTAGCTTGGTTTGCTGGTGCATTTGATATTGCTGATGGTAAAGTTGCTAGAAAATATAATTTATCAACAGAGTTTGGTGTTCAACTAGATAGCTTTGCTGATTTTTTATCATTTGTAATTATGCCATCATTTCTACTTTTTTATGCATTAAGAGGTGAAGGTGAACTATCACAAATAGGAGAAATTAGTTTAGGTATTATATTTATAATATATATTATAAGTGGACTTAGAAGATTGATTGAATTTAATTTAAAAGTTGATGCTGGTGGTGTTGCAAAGTTTTTTGAAGGTGTACCAACTCCTTTAGGTGCTATTTTATTATGGGTTTTATATCTTCTTTTTAGTTATGGAATAATTTTAAATCCTTATATCATTGGATTTTTAGTTTTAACTATTGCGTGGTCTTTGAATAGTAAACTTAAAATACCTCACCCTTAGGATATATTTATGAATAAAATTTTGCAAAAGATTTTAGATTTTTCAGAGTTAGTTATGTTGAAACACTCTATATTCTCTTTACCATTTATTTTTATTGCTATGTTAGTAGCTAAAGATGGTTGGTTTGGGTGGGAACTGTTTGTATTTGGAGTTTTAGCAGCTGTTAGTGCAAGAAATTTTGCAATGGGTGTTAATCGTTACTTTGACCAAGATATAGATATATTAAATCCTAGAACTAAAAATAGACCATCTGTTGATGGAAGAGTTAGCTCAATCGGTATGATACTGTTTATAATTGCTAATGCACTCATTTTTATTGGAATAGCATATTTAATTAATGATTTAGCATTTAAATTATCTATTCCAATATTAATTATTTTAGGTGGATATACTCTATTTAAAAGGTTTAGCTCTTTAGCTCATATTGTTCTAGGCATTAGTTTAGGTTTAGCTCCAATTGCAGGAGTTGTGGCAGTCTCTGGAGAGATTACACTATGGTCAATATATCTTGCCACTGGAGTTTCATTTTGGGTAGCTGGATTTGATTTATTATATTCACTCCAAGATATAGATTTTGATAAAAAACATAATTTACACTCTATACCATCAAAATTTGGTGTTAAAAATACAATGTACATAGCAAGATTTTTTCATATATTAACTATACTATTTTGGTTTTTATTTACAAAAGAGGCAGGTTTAGGATTATGGGCAATAGGTGCTGTTGTGGCAAGTCTAATAATGCTTGGATACGAACACTATTTAGTCTCAAAAGATTTTTCAAAAATAGATAAAGCATTTTTCACAGTAAACGGATATTTAGGTTTTATCTTTTTAATTTTAATTATTATTGATATTTGGATTTAAAAAATAAAAGGAGTTTAGATGTTAAAATATTTATATCATAGATTTGCTATGTATGTTTTACCTTTACTATTGTCAATTATATTAATCTTGATTTTTAGGCATACCGTAGGAAATGAATTTCCATATAATTATATGGTACCAAAAAGTATATTTTTTATTTTTATAGCATTATCATCTTATTTAATTATAAATAATAAACATTATGCTTTTGCAATATCCATTTTATCTGTTGCACTATTAACATCTTCTATCTGGATGATGTTTGATGCAAAAACAATTTTAGGTGGAATGGGTGGAGATAACGGTTTTTCTATGGTGATGGTAGAGAATTTTATGCACTCAAATTTTTCTACTGATGTAACATACAAGGGATTAAGTAGTTTTTATCCTTTTTATTTCTTCTATGCTGTAGCTAAAATAGGCGTTTTATTTGATTTAAGTTACTACAAAGCACTAAAGTATGGAGCATTTATTACTATATATTTTATACCTATTAGTAGTTATCTTTTGTGGAGAAATATATATGCTAAAGAAGAGTCTTATATTATGGTTTTATCCACAATTTTTGTAATTACAATAAGTATGTTCTTTAGAAAATCTTATGAGGTTATATCTTTAGCTTTAATTATTCCTTGGTGGATTTACTATTTTAATCTATCTGCAAAAATTAAAAAAGAGGCTATTATTGGTGGATTAATTGGTGGTGTTCTATTTGGCACTTTTTACTACTATTTCTTTCCAATAGTTTTAGCTAGTATATGGATATTATTTAAAAATATAAGAAACCTAAAACAACACTTTAAATACTATATAATATTTATCCTCTCATTTATGACAACAGCATCGCTTTATCTATTTCCCTATCTTTATGACCTTATTCTATATGGAAGTCAACCATTTCAAAATAGGTATTTTACTCCTGAACTATTACATTTCCCACTAGAAAATATATTAACTTTAAAAGATTTATTTCTATTTTTTGGATTTATATATCTTATTCTTTTTCGACATAAATTAGTAGAATACTATCTTTTAGTTTTACTTTTATCTAGTTATTTATGGATATTTTTAGGGCATATTGGAATTCTAATTGATACTCCATTGTTAGTTAATAAAATATCTATTTTTATAAATCTAATTTTATCTTTAGGTTTTGGACTGCTTCTACATCATATTGCTAAAAATTTAAAAAATATCTCTGTACACCCAAAAACAACAGTAAGTATAATGCTATTAATGCTAACAACGACTTCATTCTTTACTCAAATAGCAAATTCATATAACTCTCCTGAGCTTAAGAGTGCAAAGGAGTTTCAGGTTAATAAACTATGGTTAAATAAGAGTATTTTAGAACTATTTAAAAATAAAAATATATTAGCAGATAGGTCAAGAATGTTAGCTAGTCCAAATTATCCAATATATTTTTTTACTACTTGGAGTTCTTGTTATACACATCCTGCTTCTCAATTAATGGAGAGAATTGATTTTTTAGAGAAGTTAAGTAAAAGTACAAATAGTGATTTTATAGCTTGGATATTAAGAAATAATAGATTTTCATCAATAGATTTTGTATGGTTCTCTAATCAAACATATAATATTTTACATGAAAACTTTCCACATGCTAATCCTTATAAAATGATAACTATTAAATATAAGCCTATATTTTTTAAAAGTCTTGAAAAAGTTAAAGGTCAAAAAGAGTTGTATAGAGTACCTGATAATTTAAATTATATTATTAATATTGATAAATTAGATACAAAGGATAAAATCATATATGATAAATTCTCAAAACAATAGAGTAGCTGTTATATTTGCTGGTGGAAAGAGTTCCAGAATGGGAGAAGATAAATCTTTAATGCCATTTGGTAATTATAATACTATTGCAGAGTATCAATATAAAAAATTATCTAAAATATTTGATAAAGTATATATTAGTACCAAAGAAGATAAATTTGATTTTGAAGTTAATTTAATATATGATAAATATCCAGATAGTTCTCCTTTAGTTGCATTAATCTCTATATTTGAAACTATAAAAGAGGATAAATGCTTTATATTAGGTGTAGATATTCCATTTATTGATGAGGTTATTATTAATAATATGCTTAATAAAGTAGATGATAATATCTTAATTGCTGAGAGTCCAAATGGTATTGAACCACTATGTGGAGTATATAATCGTTCTATTTTACCTTTGGCAAAAGAGTTGTTAGAGGATAAGAACCATAGATTAATGTATCTACTTAAAAAATCAGAAGCAGAATATATATATATTGATAATCAAGAAGCGTTTAAAAATCTAAATTTTATAGAAGATTATAAAGAGGCATTAAGCAAAAGATTACTACAATGATTTAAAATTTAACAATAGGATAATATAATGAATATTATAAGTAAACCAGATAATTCAGAGCAATTTTCACCAGAGGGTGCAACTGTACCATTTTTTAAATATGAGATGGGTGAGAGCCAAATTATAGAGTTTGATACATCAAAATGTGGTCCTCCTGAACCTATGGTAAATGCGATGATTGGATTAAAAATGGTTGATGAAAATACTAGCTTATTAATGATAAATCATAAAACACCTGCTGGATTAATTAACAAAATAGGTGAAAATTATATAGTTGATAGTGTAGATACTCCAGATGGTGGCGTTCAATTACTATTCTCTTATAAAAGTGGAGAGAGTGAAAAAGCAAATTTATCAGATAATAAGTGTCATGGTTAAGTTATAGATGTTTAGCATATCAAGTGATTATGCACCTCCATTTAAAATGATAAGCCCTTTCTTTATGATTGGGTCTATTGTTTACCTCATTAGTACAATTTTCCTTTTTACATTAAATCCTCAAAATGGTCACTTTGATTTATCAATTGTTGCTTGGATACATCTGTTTCTATTGGGATTTGTAATGATGATAATATTTGGAGCGATGGCTCAACTTGTACCAGTAGTTGTAGAGGTAGGACATTTTATTGTTGAACTCTATTATAGTATTTGGGTTCTTCTCATAGTTGGTACATCAATTATGGTTTATGGATTTTTATATAACCCTTTTGTTCTATCTTATGGTGGTCTTATAGTTCTTATATCAATGATTATGTTTTTATTTGATACATTAATGACTTTAAGAAAAGTAACAAATATAACACTTACAGTTAAAACGGTTGTTGCCTCGAATCTATTTTTACTAGCAGGAATTATTACAGGATTTTTAATCTCTTTATCAATGAGTGGTGGTGATGGAATTGATGTTACTAAATGGCTAGGAGCTCACGCAGTAATGGTTTTAGCTGGGTATGTAACTTTAACTATTATGGGTTTATCTATGATTTTAGTTCCAATGTTTGGACTCTCTCATGGATTTGATGATGAATCAGTTAATCTATCTTTTAAACTTATGGTTGGAGCTGTAATATTATATTTTATATCAACTCTAATAGATATTAATATCGGTAAATTTACAGCTTTTATTATGATATTTTCATCTATCAGTTTGTATATTAAACAAATATATATTTTATATCAGATTAGAGCAAGAAAAGAGAATGATATTTGGGCTAAATCTCTATTTGTAGGATATGGAGCTTTAATATTCTCTGCAATGTTAGGTTTTGCATATACTTTAACACATTATGAGAATTTTTTAATGGCAGGTGCTTGGTATTTAATTATGGGATTTTTTGCTTTTTTAATTAATGGACATCTTTATAAAATTATTCCATTTTTAGTTTGGTTTGAGAGATATAGTCCTTTAGTGGGAAAAGAGAAAGTTCCAATGCTTCATGAAATGCTACCAAAAAGAATGGCTAGATGTCAATTTTTATTTTCTAGTATGGGAATGTTTATAGCAGGTATTGGTATTCTAGTTGGAAGTGATGATTTATTTAAAGGTGGTGTTACACTATTAATAACAGGTGGAATATTTATGTTATTAAGTGTAAAATGGATGTTAAATTATAGTAAATAAGGATTTTTATGTGCAATATTACAAAAGAGATAGTTTTTGATGCAGTTAGTACGGTTATAGACCCTGAAGTTGGATTTAATTTAGTCGAAATGGGACTTATTTATGATGCAATCATAGAAGAGAATTGCAATGTAAAAGTGATTATGACTCTATCAACAAGAGGTTGTCCTCTCCATCAGATGATTACTCAATGGGTGCGTGAAGCTGTTGAAAAAGTAGAAGGTGTCGGAGTTGTTGAAGTAGATGTAGTTTGGGAGCCTGAATGGACAATACATATGGCTGATGATAATGTAAAAAAAGCTTTAGCAGGTATTTAGGTGTCTGTTTTAAAAGAGATTTATGGAGTAGGAATACTATTTTTCTACTACATAAAGTTTCCATTAGTAATTGGTTGGGCAATATTATATTTAGCTATGGATTATCCTGACAATATCATTATGCACATATTATGGATATATTGTCTGATACTTATTGTTAAAGATATTATATACAAATATATACTAAAAAAAAGTTATTGTGAAGAGGCATCTCTGAGACATACAACTATTAAGACAAAGGAAAAGAATGAAACAGACATTAATTGAATTATTTGGAAGTTATACTCATGAAATTATATTCTTACATATTTTATCTGCAATAATATGGGTTGGAGGAATGATTGCAATTAGATTAGCAGTTCATCCAAATTTACAAATGATAGATGACCCAAATATTAAACTAGGTAAAACACTCGCTATTACAGGTAAGTTTTTTAATATTGTAATTCCATTTATTATCATTTTAATTATTACAGCTACACTTATGGCAGTTGGATTAGGATTTAGAGTTTCGGCAGTTAATGAAGTAGGCGATATAATATCTCAACAAGCTTATGCCACATATCAATTAGTACATATAAAAGAGGCTGTCTGGTTAATTATGACTATGAATTTTACATTTATGTATATACAGAGATATAAGGCTCAAAAACTATTTAATAATCAAAAGTTAGCAGAAGCAAAAGAGAAGCTAAAACTAATTCCAAATTTACTTTTACCAATAAATATAGCATTAGGAATTGTTGCATTATGGCTAGGTGTAACTTTGAGAGGATTTTAAATTTATGATTACTAAAACAGAAATAGAGAATAAATTATCTAAAATTATATATCCAAACTTTACAAAAAGTATTATTGAATTTGGATTTGTTAAAGATATTATAGTTAAAGAGAAAAGTTGTAATATAAAAATTGATATTCCTTCATCTTCTACTAAAATATCATATCAAATAAAAACAGAAGTAGAGAGTATGTTAGGTGCTATTGGTTGCAAAGATATAAAAGTTGATATATCTCAACCAAAAGAGATGATTAAGAGTAATTATCAAGGCAAGAATGTACTTCCTAATATATCAAGTTTTGTAATGGTAAGTAGTGGCAAGGGTGGTGTAGGAAAATCAACAACAACTGTTAATTTAGCCATTGCTTTAGCTCAAGATGGAAAAAGAGTAGGTATTTTAGATGCTGATATTTATGGTCCTAATATTCCAAGAATGATGGGAATAGAGGGTCAACAACCTATCTTTCTTGGAAAAAATATAAAACCAATATATGCTCATAATATACAAGTTATGTCTATTGGCTCATTAATTGACAGAGGAGCATCTTTAATATGGAAAGGTGCAATGGTTACACAAGCGATAGAACAACTATTAGAAGATATTCTCTGGGACGAATTAGATGTCTTACTATTTGATATGCCCCCTGGAACAGGAGATGCTCAATTAACTTTAGCTCAAAGTCTACCCGTAACAGTTGGAGTATGTGTTACAACACCTCAAAAGGTTGCGTTAGATGATACGATTAGAAGTATGGATATGTTTAATCAATTAAGTATACCAATTGCAGGAATTATTGAAAATATGAGTGGATTTGTATGTCCTGATAGTGGTAAAGAGTATAATATTTTTGGAAAAGGCACAACTCAACCATTAGCAGATAATTACCAAACACAAATTCTAGGAGAGATACCTATAGAACCAACAATTAGAGAAGGTGGAGATAGTGGATTACCAATTACTGTTCTAGCTCCAAACTCTGAAACTTCAAAAAGATACAAAGATATTGCAAATAAATTATGGAAAGATATTGAAAAAGTAAATAGTAGTGGTGGAGTTGATAATGAAAATATCCAACCAACGATATTTTAAGATGGTGGAATTTTCAAAAGAGCTATAAATCTAAATCTCTTTAGTCTCATTATT
>FPHG01000044.1_pt1 | contig 22180 bp, 22 predicted proteins | sample 1057261 | NCBI WGS metagenome assembly FPHG01 (sample SAMEA4473298, study PRJEB15554) | hydrothermal vent metagenome | biome: marine basaltic hydrothermal vent biome; feature: marine hydrothermal vent; material: water | place: Pacific Ocean | collected 2011-06-14/2011-07-23 | depth 1709 m
AGCATATCTCTACTGGAGTGCTTGATAAACTATCCGATAGATTATATTTTTCTACTACTTTACTTACACTATTTGAGTCGGCATCAATATTTTTCATTACATCTTTCGCTAATGTTACATCACTCTTTCCGTTACTTGCAAACATTAATCCAACAGTTGTTTTATTTTTAAGTATAGTTTCATCATCATTTAATGCACCTGTCACAACTGCTAAAATAAAAAAAGGTTTTTCTATATTACCACTCTCTATCTCTTTTAACCAATAGGAAAATCCACTACTATCAGGAGTTCTATTAAAGAGATTTTTATATATAGAGTTGATGAAATCTCCATAACTTGAACTATCTGGATATGTAGCTTTTGTTTCTGGTTGGTCAAAAAAACTTTGTGCAATTCCTTCTAGTGAAAGAGAAGAACTTTTTACCCAATAATCCAAACCTGCTTTATCAGGAGCTCTCTCAAATGTGGCAACATATAGTTTTGTAACATTTTCCATAGTAGCTGTTGTGGCATTAATTAAAACTGTAAAAAGTACGACTATTAAAATAATTCTCTTCATATTCATCTCCTTAATAAAATATTTTATAATTATAACAAAAAAGAAATTAGCTTTTTTAAATTTCATCAACTATTCATCTTATTTATGAGAGAATATATTAATAATTTCTAAACTAGGTGTTTAAATGATAAAAATCATTCTTTTTCTACTTCTCTCTATATCCTTTTTGACTTCAAGTGATATGCTAGATTATTTCATAATTCAAAATTTTCATAAAATGAATGGTTAGAGGTCAAAGAGGAGATAAAATGATGAAAAAATTATTAATATTGATATTACCTTGTATTATATTTGCAAAAGATGGAGCTACTCTATATGTTGAGAACTCTTGTAACTCTTGTCACGGAATGTATGGTGAAGGTAGTGGGACAACTCCTAGGCTGGAAGGTCAAAAAGAGGTAGTTTTATTTAAACGATTGAAAGATTTAAAAGCTGGTAAAACTAGAACTCCTTCTGGTGGAATTATGATTTCTTTTGCTAAAGCCTTGAGTGATGAGGATATTGTTATTATGGCTAAATATCTCTCTACAATTAAACCTAATAAGGATATAGAGAGATATGAGTTAGAGTATGATTCTAGTGGTGATGGTGGCTCTTAGATAGCTTCTTCATCCTCTTCACCTGTTCTTATTCTAATTGTTTTCTCTACTGAGCTTACAAAAATCTTTCCATCTCCAATTTTACCAGTTTTAGCAGACGATGCTATCGCTTCAACTGCTTCATCTGCATCTTTCTCTTCGACAATAATATCTATTTTTACTTTAGGTATAAACTCTACGATATACTCTGCACCTCTATATAACTCTGAATGCCCTTGTTGTCTTCCATAACCTTTTACTTCTGATATTGTCATTCCAACTACACCAATTTCAACTAATGCTTCTTTTACATCATCTAATTTGTATGGTTTAATTATTGCTTCTATTCTTTTCATATATTATTTCCTTTTATATACTTCTTGTAAATTCTGGATATGCTTCCATTCCACACTCAATCGCATCGAGACCTTCTAGTTGTTCATCATCATCAGCTCTTAATTGAATAAGTTTATTTATTATATAAATTGTAATAAAAGATACTGGAAATACAAATATAGCAACTACAGCGATACCTTTTAATTGAGCTAATAAAGAGTGGTCTGTAAATATTCCAACAGCAATTCTACTTTAAATTGTTTTTAGAATTTATAACAAGAAATTATAGCAGGATTATAATTATAAATAGGACAAACATTACACTTTGGATTTTGTGGGAGGCATATAGTTTGACCAAAGCTTACAATGGTAAAATTTAATATACTCCAATATTTTTCTGGGATATTTTCTTCTAATATTTTTAAAGTATCTTTTTCATTTTTTGTATTTACTACTTCTAAAAGATTTAAGACTCTATGGACATGAGTATCAACAGCAATAGTTGGAATATTAAAAGCATTATTAAGTGCAATATTTGCAGTTTTTATCCCTACACCTTTTAGACTAAGTAGCTCTTCTTTGGTTGATGGAACTTTAGAGTCAAATCTATCTATTAACTCTTTTGATACATCTTTTAGCGTTTGAGCTTTTTTATGATACATTCCTGTTGGCTTAATTATATCTTCTAATTTATCTATCGGCATATTTAAAATATCCAACGGAGTATTTGCAATCATAAAAAGCTTACTACATACAGAAGCAGTTATTTCATCTTTTGTTCTTAGACTTAATAGTGTCGCCATTAAAATTGTATATGGCGTTCTATTAAAACTATTTTTTAGAATATTACTTGGACTATTATCTGGAATTTTATCTTTTAATATATCCAATACTTCTATAAAAACTTCTATTGTCATATCATATATTACCAATAAATAGTAACATTTTTTCTACCCCATCTAAGAGCTTTTCTTCTATTAAGTCCCATATAAATATCTATTCGCTTTCTATATCTTCTGTTCATTTTATCTTTAACGATATAATATCCAGATAATCCACTAATTTTAACTCTCTGCTTATTTCTAATTCCATATTTGCGAAGTAAATCTCTTGAGACTGCTATACTCTTCTCACCAACTCTTAATTTATTATTCCATGCAGCTAGAAATGGAGTTTTATCGGTTTCTCTTCTATGAGAGGTATATGCTGTTGCCATAACTCTTAACTTTCTTTTATAACTACCTTTTTTGCCTCCATAGTGTAATCTTTTACTCTTCTTTGGATATAGCTTAGCTTCTTTCTTCTTTTTTTCTAAAGATAATTTTGTCTTTAGCGATAATTTTCTACTCTCTTCTAATCTTTTTTTCTTTTCAATCTTTCTTTGTAAAGCTAATTTTTGTTTTCTTTTGATTTCTCTCTTTATTTTCAAGAGTTTTTGTTTATATTTCTTAGCAAGAGATGCAAACTTATTTTTATCTATTGGTATAATAATCTGTTGATTTAATTTAAGTAGAGATATATTCTTTATACTATTCCACTCTAAAATATCATCTGCAGTTATTCCATATATTTTGGCAATTTTATATATAGAATCACCTTTTTTAACTTTATATAGAGGATACTCCTTAGCCCTAGCCTCTTTTTGGTGTATTCTTGCAATAACTTCTAACTCTTCATTTGTATACTTAGTTGAAAATCTGATTGGGTCATAAACTTTTACATACTCTTCTATCATATCTTCTACACTTACAATTTTGATTTTGCGTTTAGTAATAGGCGTGGGGAGGGTTTTGCTTATAATTAATTTTGTACTTTTTTCATAATCTACAACCTCTTTAGTTCTAAGAAATTTTGTAGAATATGGTTTGCACTCAGTTGTAGATGGGCTTATAAACCTACAATCAACTATCTTGTGACTTCGAGCAGATAGTTGACTTAATGAACTTATTAAAATTGGTATAATAATAATGTTTTTATTCATTTTAAGATGTTATAGGAATTTTAACATCTCCTCCTTTATAAATTTTTGTTCAACAACAAGAGTATGTTTTATCTCTTTTTCAAATAAATCGCTAATTACATTTGGCACATCTATATTATAACTTTTGTTAATCCAAGTTAATGCATCAAGGTCATTATCAGCTTTATAATCTAATGCAGATGATACTGTTGAGCTAAATTTAGTCCATTCAGCAGTAGAGTATATAACAGCAGGAGTTTTATCTTTTCTTAATGAATTATATGCCTTTAAACAAGTAGCTGTATGTGGGTCTAGTATATATCCATTTTTTGCATAATGTGCAATTACTATCTTACCTTCATCATCATCACTATAACAAGCATCAAAATCTTCTCGAATAGATGATAACTCATTTTCAGTTAGTTTATATTTGTTATTATTATCTAACTCTTCCATAAGCTCTTTAGTTCTTTTAGCTCCAAACTTATCAAATAATACTCTCTCAACATTAGAACTTTTTAGAATATCCATTGCAGGAGAACCTGTTAAAATTAACTCTCTATTGCTAATATCATACTCTCCTTCATTTATCCAATCTGTTAAAATATTATTTATATTAGAAGCAATCAGAATTTTCTTAATAGGTAGACCAGCTTTTTTAGCATAATATCCACCTAATGCATTTCCAAAGTTTCCACTAGGTACAATTAAATATATCTCTTCACCCATTTTAATATTATTTTCTCTAACCATCTCTAAATAGCTATGAATATGATATATAATTTGGAAAATAATTCGACCAAAGTTAACGGAATTGGCAGCTGATAGTTTTATATTCCTATCTTCTAATTCATTTTTAAAATCTTGAGAAGATAGAAGAGATTTAAGAGAGCTTTGAGTATCATCAAAATTACCTTTAACTCCTATAACCTTTAAATTATCAGCATCTTCTGTTACCATCTGGAGTCTTTGAACATCACTTGTTCCTCCATCAGGATATAAACAAGCTACTTTTATATTTGGTTGATTTTTAAATGTTTCTAGCGTAGCAGGGCCTGTATCTCCACTTGTTGCAGCCATTATAAGATAATTTTCATCTCTACTCTGTGCTAATTTACTTAAAATATATCCAAATGGTTGAAGTGCCATATCTTTAAATGCTCTTGTTTGACCATGATATAGTTCGCTAACAAAACACTCATCTTCTATCTTTTTTAAGGGTATTGGATTAGATGGGGTATCAAAATCATCATATCTATTTAATGCTTGTTTGATAATATCTTCATCTATATCAATATTAAACTCAGTTAAAAAGTCTAAAGCCAACTCTTTGTAATGGCTATTAAGATGTTTTTCTAAAAAATCTAAACCTACTGATGGTATATTTTCTGGAACATAAAGCCCACCAAAACTTGCACTAGGACTTAATATCGCATCAGAAAAATTTACTTTTTCCTCTTTAATTCCATCATTTCCTCTTGTTTCTATAAATTTCATTAAAGCTCTCTTTTCTTTAGTCTATATCGTCCATTAAGATATTAATAATATCACTCATTCCTAATATGCCACGAATCTCATTGTTATCAATTACTAAAAGTCTTTTTATACTTTGTGACACCATCATTCTAGCTGCATATTTTACTTCTATCTCTGCCGATATTGATATAGCAGGAGTAGTAGCAATATCATATACATTTAGAAGGTCAATATCTCCCTCTTCTGCAACAATAGTCTCTAGTAAATTTTTAAATGTTAATATTCCATAAGCTCCTGAAGTTCCAGTTTTTTCTACAATTACTGAACGAACACTATGTTCTCTCATCTGCTTGATAGCATCTCTTACTGTATTCATTGGAGAAACTAAAATTAATTTATCGCTTGGTGTCATAATATCTTTAACTAACATATATTTCCTTTTTTATAATAAGTCTTTTACTTCATTTTCAAATTTATGTAACTCTTGAATATCTAGCCCAACTATATGGCTTAATGGAAGAGTAAATGCTATACCTTTATTCTCTTGACTTTGAAAATCAAATTCATCTTTTATTGTACGCATAACATTTAGAGAGACACGCATAGGAAGAATAAAGAGTAGCAGAGAGACATTCTCTTCTAGTGTTAATCCAAAAAAGACTTTTTTCTCTTCTAACCCAATAGAACGACCATGAATAACTGTCACTCCACCAGCACCTGCATCTTTAGCTACTTTAATAGCTTTCTCTTCATATTTATCTTCAATAATAACAACTAATGCTGAAAATTTCATTTTACCTCCTTAGGTTTGTTTTTATTATAATTGGCATATATGCCGTAAGCCATTACTGTTAGCATTGGAAATAGTGATGCAAATGCAATAAGTCCAAAACCATCAATAAGTGGATTTCTTCCATCTATATTTTCTGCAAGTCCTAAACCTAATGCTGCAACAAGTGGAACAGTAACGGTAGAAGTTGTAACTCCACCACTATCATAAGCAATTGGAACTATATATTTAGGTGCAAAATAGGTGAGTATTATTACTAAAAGATACCCAGCAATAATATAATAGTGAATAGGGTGACCTACAACTATACGATAAGAGCCTAATGCAATACCAATAGCAACTCCAAGAGCTACAATCATTCTTAGAGGTGTTTGTTTAATGTTTCCCTCACTAATCTCTTCTGCTTTAATTGCAATTGCGAGTAGAGCAGGTTCTGCCATTGTAGTAGAGAATCCAATTAAAAATGCAAATAGATATATAAGTAAATTATTTTTCATTGCTGTAAGTTGATAAGCAATAGTTTCACCAATAGGGAAAAGACCCATCTCAAGCCCAATAATAAAGGCATATAATCCTAAAATAACTAAAACAATACCTACTATAATTTTATCTAAATGAGGAACAGCTTTACGAATAACCACATATTGAAAAAAGAATATAACAATAAGTATTGGTGCAACATCTTTAATAACATTAATAAGTTCTAATAATATATTGATAATATCAAAGGTATAAACAGAAGCTTCTGCCTTAGCTATAACTATTTCAGCAACATCTTTAGCTTTATCTGCCGTTGAAGAGAATGTATATACAAAGATACCATATCCTTGAACAAAAATCATTGGCATAAGTGATGCGAAAGCTATAAGCCCAAAACCATCAATAGCAGGGTTTCGTCCTTTAATACTAGATGCTAATCCTATACCTAACGCGGCAACAAGTGGAACAGTAACCGTAGAGGTTGTAACTCCACCACTATCATAAGCTAATCCTATAATTTCAATAGGAGAGAAAAAAGTTAGTGTAACTACAAGAATATAACCTGTAATAATATAATATTGTATAGGGTGACCAACCAATATTCTAAAAGTACCTAAGGCAATTGCAAATCCAACAGAGAATGCAACTGTCATACGCAAGAAGAATGAATCTATTTTTCCATCACTAATAAAAGAGGCTTTATCAGCTATTGCAATTAATGCAGGTTCTGCCACAGTTGTAGCAAATCCTATTGTAAATGCAAATAGTAAAAGCCAAAATAGAGAACCTTTTTTTGCAAAATCAGTAGCAAGATTCTCTCCAACAGGAAAAATTCCTAACTCTAAACCTCTAATAAATAGAGCCAGTCCAATAGCTACGATTATCAATCCAATAACAATTGATGTTAAGTTCTCAGGAACTGCTTGAACTATAAAAATTTGAAAAAATGCCACAACCAATATAATTGGTAATAAATCTCCAAAAGAGCCTTTTAAATCTTGAAAAAATATTTTTAAACTTGCTTTCATAAAAAAATATTATTTACTATTTAACACTTTTATCTGCTTTAGCATCTTTTTTGAGCTTCAACATATAAAAATCTTTTGCATTAGATTTACTATCACTTTGACCAACAACAACTATACTTCCATCACTTGTTCGTGTAACACCATAAGCTATGTCAGTATTTCTTCCACCATATAATCCAGACCAGAATAGTTCACCATTTTGATGAAGAGCTAGAATATATACATCATATACACCTTCTCCCATAGAGTCTGTAGCTCCTGCAATAATAAAATCACCATCTCTAGTCATAGTTATCGCATTAGCAAAATCATATCTTTTATATCCATAAATTTTATGCCAAATAAGCTTTCCATCTTTACTAAACTTCATTACACTTAAATCTGTTTGAATACTTCCAAATGAACGAGTATATCCTGTTGCAACAACTCCACCATCAATAGTTGGAGTTACAGCATTTAGAATATCTTCATATTGTCCACCATAAGTTCTTGACCATATTTTTTTTGTATTTTGATCCATTTTTAGCAAGAAGAAATCACCATCACCAGCTCTGTCAGGTTCTCTTGAACCAACCATAACTAGAGTTCCATCAAGAGTACGAGTAAGTCCACGAACAAGCTCCTCTTTCTCTCCACCCATAACTTTTTCTGAAAGCATATTCCCTTTTTTATCAATTTTTACAATAAAAATATCTTTATATCCATTTCCAAATGATTCTGTTTCTCCAACAACAATAGCTCCACCATCATCTGTTCCTACAATAGCTCTTCCATACTCTGCTCTAGCTCCACCAAATGTATTTTGCCAAATGCCTTTACCATTAAGAGAAATTTTTGCTACATAAATATCTCTATCTCTAGCTTTACTAAAAGAACGACTAGTTCCTGTTACTAAAATATTTCCATCACTAGCTCTTGAAATTCCTGAAGCTTCATCTGTATTTTTACCACCTAGCATCTTACGCCACATAGTTTTACCATCTCTATTTACTCTTGTAACACATATATCACTCTGTTTTGCATCAAAAGATTTACAAGTTCCGACAACTGCAATATCTCCATTTTCTAATGCCACTGTTCCAATAGCTTTATCTGTATCATTTCCACCATAAGATACTTCCCATTCGGGACTAAATGTTCTATCTTTTGGTTTATTAGGTATTTTATTTTCACTATAAGATAATGATGTTATAAAAATTAGACTTAATGTTATTTTTAAAAAATTACTACTCATTAATTTGCTCCTTGAACTGAATTTAAAAGTATTATACTTAAAAAATATATAATTATGATTTATAAAGTTTTTTAGTTATAATAGCTTTTTAAAAAATTAATATAGATAAAGTAGGATTAAAAATGAATATATTTAATGATGAAGATGACTATTTAGTAACTACCCCAAAAAGTAATTATTTCAGTATTTCAAAATCAGCTAATCAAAATATTGTTGAGATGGAATTAGAAAAAATGTTTAATAGATTTGCAGTAGCAGAGAAAATTCTTGAAGAGAAAGGTCTTGAAGATGAGCATGAAAGACTTCTTAAATCTATGGTAATTGACCCTGAATTAGAGGCTAGAACAAATTCTCTTTTTATTGAGCTGGTAGGTAATATTGTAACTCAGTGTGAGTAGGTAATAGTTGTGTTAAATTCAGTAGAGAGACAAATTATACATTATATAAAAGATTTAAATGAACCAGAGATTTTAAATCTATATAATAAATTAGCAAAAGGTAAAAGACTTAGAGCTAAATTAATATTAAAAATAGCAGGTAGCTCATTACGAGTTATAAAAACAGCATCTATTGTAGAGATGATACATGGGGCTAGTCTGCTTCATGATGATGTTATAGATGATTCTGATATGAGACGAAATAGACCATCAATAAATTCAATCTATGGAAATAAAACTGCTATTATGTTTGGTGATATTTTATACTCCAAAGGCTTTTATGAGTTAAATGAGATAGATAAAAGAGTCTCTAAGATTATATCTAATGCTGTTGTTCAATTAAGTTTAGGTGAATTAGCAGATGTCTCTTTATCTAAAGATTTTAACATAGATAGAGATGTATATTTAAAGATGATTTATCAAAAAACTGCTTCATTAATAGAAGCTAGTGCAGAGTCAGCATCTATTTTAGCAGGTAAAGAGTCTACTCCTTATAAAACTTATGGAAAAAATTTAGGTTTAGCTTTTCAGATGATTGATGATATATTAGATATTACTGTTGATAGCCAAACATTAGGTAAACCAGCTATGCACGATTTCTTTGAGGGAAAAACAACACTTCCTTATATCTATTTATATGAAAAATTAAATAAAGATGACAAAAATAGATTAAAATCTCTACACGGTAAACGATTAGATTCACAAGATGAGCTTTGGATTAAATTGAAAATGAAAGAGTATAAAATTATAGAATATTCCTATAATGAAGCAAAAGAGTTAATTGATGAAGCTATATTTTTAATGGAAAATGCAGGTGAATTTGATTTAAGTGCTATTGCAAAAGAGATGATAGAGAGGAATTTTTAATGTATTATCAAGTTGTTAGCTTTAATTATAAAAAATGTGACCTTGAGATTAGAGAGAAGTTAGCTTTTAAAAATAATCAAGAAAAGATAATGATGTTAGATAGATTAGCTCATTTTGATTTTATTGATGAGGTCTTTATTATATCTACTTGCAATAGAATAGAGATAGTTGTAGCCACAAAAGATAATTTTGCAACATATCATGCTATTTTAGGTATTTTATCTCAAAATAGTGGGCTTAGTTTTTATGACTTAGATACCTTAGCTCAACGAATTGATGATGAAGAGGCAATAAGACATCTATTTAGTGTTGTCTCATCATTAGATTCTTTAGTTATTGGTGAGTCTCAAATTACAGGTCAAGTAAAAGATGGATTTAAATTATCAGTTGAAAATGGAACAGCAGGAAGAAAGCTTAATAGGATTATATCTTATGCAGTTAAGTGTGCAGCAGAGGTCAGAAACAATACTCAAATCTCTAAAAACCCTATATCCATAGCATCTGTAGCTGTTGCTCAAGCTTCTGAAATTATGGGAGATAATCTTGCAGGTATGACAGGCGTTGTTGTTGGTGCAGGTGAAATGGGTATATTAGCATCAAAACATCTTCTTCGTGCTGGTTGCGATGTTGTTCTATTGGGTAGAGATATAGAAAAGGTTAAAGCCATAGCAAAAGATTTAGGCGAGAATGTAAAAGTTGATGATTTTAATAAATTACATAAATATTTAAATAGATATAGACTTCTTTTTACAGCCACCTCATCATCTGAACCTATTATAAAACAATCTATGGTTGAAAATAGAGATATGAAAAGATTATGGTTTGATATGGCAATTCCTAGAGATATAGAAGATATTACTGTTGATAAGTTACAAATATATAGAATTGATGACTTACAAAATATATCCTCTTCTAATCATGCTATGCGTCAAGAACAAGCACTACAAGCAAATGAGATAGTAGATAAATATAAAGATGACTTTTATAAATGGCTAAGAGCATTATCTGTTGAGCCAATTATAAAAGGAATAAGAGAACAAGCAAAAGATGCTATTGATATAGAACTTCAACGAGCAATTAAAAGAGGATTTGTTCCCAAAGATTATGAAGATAATATGAAAAAGATGGCAGAGCAGATGTTTAATAAATTTCTACATAAGCCAACAGTTCAAATGCGTAAAAGTTCACGAGAGAAAGAGGGTGTTAATAGTATGGATTCACTCAAAAATATCTTTGATATAGATATAGAAAATGTAAATTTTAAAAAATATAAAAAAGACCATCATAAAGGATACAAATCATGAGAGTAACACAACTATTAATACCTACAACAAAAGAGACACCAAATGATGCTACATTAGCAAGTCATATCTATCTACTTAGAGGTGGATTTATTCAAGGTGTTGGAAGTGGGTTATATAATTACTTACCTCTTGGTAAAAAAGTGTTGGACAAAGTTAGAGCTATTGTTAAAGATGAACTTGATAAAGCCTCTTGTCAAGAAGTTAGTCTAGGATTTGTTACTCCAGCTAGTTATTGGAAAGAGAGTGGACGACTTGATAAATATGGTAAAGAGTTACTTAGATTTAAAGATAGAAAAAACAATGATTTTGTATTAGGCCCAACTCATGAAGAGATGATGGTTAATCTTGTAAATCAGACAGTTAAAAGTTATAAATCACTACCTATTAATTTATATCAGATTAATTTAAAGTTTCGTGATGAAATTAGACCAAGATTTGGACTTATGCGTGGACGAGAATTTTTAATGAAAGATGGTTATAGTTTTCACTCATCAACTGAAGATATGCAACGAGAATTTGCAAAAATGGAAGATACATATAGAAAAATATTTACTAGATTAGGCTTAGAGTTCAGAGTTGTAGAGGCTGATAGTGGAGCTATTGGTGGAAGTGGAAGTAAAGAGTTTATGATTATAGCTGATAGTGGAGAAGATACTATTGTTATTTGTGATAGCTGTGAGTATGGGGCAAATATAGAAGCAGGAATTAGAAAACCGAGAGTATCTGAAGCAGAAGCACCAGAAGCAATATATGCAAAATTCCATACACCAAATACTAAAACAATTTCCGATTTAAGCGAATTCTTCAAAGTCGACCCATATTATCTTATTAAAACAGTAGCAAAAAGAGCTTTATTTGATGAGGGAAAGAGTAAAGTGGTTATTTTTGCTATGCGTGGAACTGAAGAGCTTCAAGAGGTAAAAGCGTGTAATAGTGTAAATGCTAATGAACTTGTAGATATAAGTGAAGATGAACTAAAAGATGTAGGAGTTATCGCAGGTTATATATCTCCTACTGTTGTTCCTGATGAGGTCGCAGTTGTATTTGATAATGAGTTAAAAGATGCGAGTAATCTAATTTGTGGTTCAAATGAAGAGAATTATCATCTTGTTGGAATAGACCTTAAGGGGTATGATGCTCAATATAGTGATATTATATCTGTTCAAGAGGGTGATAGTTGTCCATATTGTTCTGGAAAAATGAAATATACAAAAGGTATCGAAGCAGGTCATATATTTCAATTAGGAACACAATATTCTGAACCATTAAAAGCTACATTCTTAGATGAAAATGGAAAATCTAAAAATTTCATTATGGGAACTTATGGAATTGGAGTTAGTAGACTTCTTGCAGGAATAATAGAGCAACATCATGATGATAAAGGTTGTATTTGGACAAAAGAGACTTCACCATTTGCTTTAACTATTATTATTTCAAATATTAAAGATAAAGCTCAAGTAGAATTAGCTGAACAAACTTATGAAACACTCAAAGATATGGGAATAGATGTTCTTCTTGATGATAGAAAAGAGAGATTTGGATTTAAAATAAAAGATTTTGAACTTATAGGAACTAGGATAGCTTTAGTTATAGGAAAAAATATATCAGAGGGCTTTGTAGAGATAATTTGTAGAGATAATTTAGAAAAACAGAATTTAGCAATAGAGGATATAATAAAGGTATTGAAAAAATTATGTTAATAGTCATAATATTACCATTTATATTTGCAGAGTTATATCTATCTTTAAGTGTAGTAGAGGAGATAGGTGCTGGATATAGTGTTATTTGGATTATAGGAAGTATTTTTTTAGGTATTACTCTATTAAAGAATTCTCAATATACCATAGCTAATGGAATGGAAAATGTAGTTAATGGAAAGCTAGGTTTAGATAATTTTAAGAATGCAAGTATGGCGTATGTTTTTGGTTCTATATTTATACTTATACCGGGGATTATAACAGATGTATTTGGAATAGGTTTACTTTTATACACAATCTATTTACATTTTATTGCTAAAGTAACACCTGAAAAACAAAATTTAAGTAATCAACAAAAAGGAGATGATAATGTCATTGATGTCGAAATTATTGAGTAGTACAATTGCAGTAACAGCAATTCTTAATGCAGGAATGAGTGAGAGTGAGCTTACAGATTTTTTTAAACAATTTATAGTTAAAAATCCAGCCGTAGAGGTTGTAAGCACTAAAATTATTGAGAAGCAGAAAATACCAGATGGTAGAGGTTGGGAAGTTTATTTAACTAAAATGAATTTAGAAGTAAAAGGGGAAGTTAAAGGTAAAGAGACAGTAAAAGAGATTTCTGTACCTCAAACTGTATTCGCTAAAGGTGATTTAATAACACCTGTTTTAATGAATAAAAAGACAGGTCATAATTATATAAATGATTTTAAACCATCTATGCCTGATAGCTTCTACGATAAAGAGCATCTTCTTTTTGGAGATAAAGACGCACAACATAAAATTGTAGTCTTCTCTGACCCACAATGTCCATTTTGTAAAGAGATAGTTCCAGAGATAATAGAATCAGTTAGAAGATTTCCAAAAACATTTGCATTATACTATTATCATATGCCACTTCTTAGAATTCATCCAGTTTCAGAGATTTTAACTAGAATTATGGTTGTAGCTCATAATAAAAATGAGAAAGATGTTATCTTAAAATTATATTCTTTAAAGATTGCACCAAATGAGACAAATGTAGATAAAGTTATAGAAGCTGTTAAAAAACATTCAGGATTTGTTGTAACTAAAGCAGAGATTGATGATAAAAAAGTAAAAGATGTAATAGCAGGAGATGAAGCCTCTGCCGTTGAGATGATGGTTACAGGTACACCAACTATCTATATTGATGGTAAATGGGATAAAAATCGTGATAAATATAAATCTTATCTACCATAGTTTGTATTTAATATGAAAAAATTAATTATTGCAACACGAGCTAGTAATTTAGCTCTTTGGCAGGCATATTTTATTAAAGATGAGATAGAAAAGAGATTTTCTGATATAAAAGTTGAATTAAATAAGATTACCAGTTTAGGTGATAAAATTTTAGACAAACCTTTAGCATTAGTTGGAGGAAAGGGTCATTTTACAAAAGAGTTAGAAGATGAGATGTTGGCAGGTAATGCTGATTTAGCTGTTCACTCTTTAAAAGATGTACCAACTTATATACCTGATGGATTAGAACTTATATCTATTAGCAAAAGAGCAGACCAGAGTGATGTTTTATTATCACATAAATATTCATCTCTAAATGATTTACCAAATGGTTCAATAGTGGGAACAACAAGTCTTAGACGAAGAATGCAACTGCTTGAAAAGAGACCAGATTTAATTATCAAAGATTTAAGAGGAAATGTAAATACTCGTCTTAGAAAACTTAAAGAGGGTCAATATGATGCTATTGTATTAGCCTATATAGGATTAGAGAGATTAGATTTATTAAAAGATATTCCATTTGTTTATAAATTAGATTTTATGATACCACCAATGGGTCAAGCATCTTTAGGAATAGAGATTGTATCTAGTAATAAATTAGCTAGAGAAGTTGCACTGACGCTTAATGATAAAAACAGTTATTTATGTAGTAAATTAGAGAGAGATTTTGTTGCAAAAATAGGTGCAGGTTGTTCAGCACCCGTAGCAGTTAATGCAGTAATAAATGGTTCTGATATAACAATAACAGCAATGTTGGGTTATCCCAATGGTACTAATATTATTCAAAAGAGTTTAACTTCAGTAGTTGACTCTTCAGATAATTTAGGTATTGATTTAGCAAATAGTATGATTTCTGATGGGGCTTTAGAGATATTAGCTCAAGCAGAAGAGATTGCATTTAAAGATGAGATGCCACAACGATTATAATATATTTTATAGGTGTGTTTTCTAGCACACCACCAACTTTCCCCTTTTAAGGCTTTTTTTGAAAACACTTACAATAATAGATACTTTTGGCTTTTTTTTTCGCTCATACTATGCTCTTCCTCCTCTTAAAAATTCAGATGGATTTCCAACAGGATTATTAACAGGATTTATAAATTTAATAGATACTCTTAAACGAGATTATCCAAGTGATTATATAGTTTTTGCATTAGATAGCAAAGGTGATACATTTAGACACAAATTAAATAGTTCATATAAAGCTAATCGTGATACTCCACCAGTTGATTTAACTCAACAGTTACCAATAGCCATAGATTGGATACGAGAGATGGGATTTGCTTCATTGTCTAAAGATGAGTTTGAGGCAGATGATATTATTGCCACAGTTGTAAAAATAGCCAATTCTCAAAATATAAAAGTAAGAATTATATCACACGATAAAGATTTATATCAACTTATATCAAAAAATGTAATTTTAATAGATGGTATAGCAAAAAAAGAGATTAATGATGAAGCTTGTCTTAAAAAGTTTGGGGTCTATCCAAAAGATTTTATAAATTTCCAAGCAATAGTTGGAGACACTGCCGATAATATTCAAGGTGTAAAAGGTATAGGAGTTAAAGGTGCATCTAAATTAATTAATCAATTTGGAACAATAGAGAATATATATGAAAACCTTCCACAAGCTGGAACAGCAAGAATTCAAAAATTACTTGTAGAGTATAAAGAGGCTCTATTTTTATCAAGAGAACTTGTAACATTAAGAGATGATGTTTTTAAAGATTTTGATTTTGAGAGTTTCATATTTGAAGATAAAAACTATTTAACTCCTCTACTAGATGATTTTATTAGATTTGAGATGAACCAAGCAATTAAAAAGGCTACCAAAAATCAAAAAGATATAAAATTAGATAATGGTTTAGAGTTTGAACATATTACACTAAATACAAAAGAGAGATTATTTAGAGTTATTAATAATATACCTAAAAATACTATTATATCATTTGATATAGAGACCACAGGATTAGATACAAAAATAGTTGATATGGTTGGGTTTAGTTTCTCTTTTGAAGATAATAAAGCATATTATATCCCTATTGCACATAGATATTTAGGAGTGCCAGAGCAGATTAGTTTACCTGATGCTTTAGAGGCTATATCTAAGATATTATCTTATAAAATTATTGGACAAAACTTAAAATTTGATTTATCTCTATTATATAATAGATACGAGTTTGATGAGGTTATACCTTATGGTGATAGTATGATTTTAGAATGGCTAATTAATCCCTCAAATAGAATAGGACTTGATATTTTGGCTAAAAGATATTTAGATTATGATATGAAACCATTTAAAGAAGTTGTTAAAAAAGGTGAAAACTTCTCTTTTGTAGAGATTGATTTAGCTTCATTCTATGCGTCAGAAGATGCGTTAATATCTCGTTTGGTATATCTAAGACAGATAAAAAGATTAGATAAAAATATATTAAAAGAGGCTCAAGATGTTGAGTATCCATTTATAAATACTTTAGCAAAAATGGAAAGAATTGGAATAAAAGTTGACCAATCTAAACTTAAATCATTAGAGGATAAATTATCAGAAACACTTAATAATTTAACTAAAGATATATATAAATTAGCTAATGGAGAGTTTAATATTAAATCTCCTAAACAGTTAGGTGTTGTTCTATTTGAAACCTTGGGATTAAAAGGAAGTAAAAAAACTAAAACAGGATATAGTACAAATGAAGCTGTTTTGAAAACCCTAAAAGATGACCATTTAATTATTAACAAAATATTAGAATATAGAGAAAATCAAAAGATACTATCAACATATATAAAGCCACTTTTAAAGTTATCTAAAAATGATGCCGATAGTAGAATATATACATCATTCATTCAAACAGGAACAGCCACAGGACGATTGAGTTCTAAAGAGCCAAATCTACAAAATATACCTGTTCGTTCTAAAATAGGTAGAAGCGTTAGAGATGCTTTTATAGCAAAAGATGGATATAAATTAATTAGTATAGATTACTCTCAAATAGAACTAAGACTATTAGCACATTTTTCAGAAGATAAATCTCTATTAAATGCTTTCCAGAATAAAGAAGATATTCACCTAACCACTGCTATTAAATTATTTGGCGAAGATATGGCGAAATCAAAAAGAAGCTTTGCTAAATCTATAAACTTTGGACTTCTATATGGAATGGGTGCTAAAAAACTTTCAGAAGAGTTATCAATTAGTCAAAAAGAGGCAAAAGATATAATAACTAACTATTTTCATTCGTTTCCAACAGTAAAAAACTTTTTAGAAGAGGTTCAAGAGTCTATGAAAATAAAAGGTTTTGTAGAGACAATAAATGGAAGAAGAAGAATATTTGATTATGAAAATGCAAATGGAATGCAAAAAGTATCATTTTTAAGAGAATCAACAAATACACTATTTCAAGGTTCATCAGCAGATATAATAAAACTGGCTATGTTAGAGATAGATATATTCATTCAAGAAGAGTTAGAAGATGTAAGTATGCTACTTCAAATCCACGATGAACTAATATTTGAAGTTCCATCAGACAAAGTAGATATAGTCTCAAAAAGATTTAAATATATTATGGAAAATATTATAGAGCTTAAAGTACCACTAGAGTGTACAGTATCAATAGGAAAAAATTGGGGAGAATTAAAATAAATTCATATTCAATTGATAGTAAATCAAAAATTACAATATATAATAAAAGGTTAATATGCGTAAAAAATATAAAATAATAGACCTATTTGCAGGAGTCGGAGGCATAAGATTAGGCTTTCAAAATGCTTTTCAATCAAATGCAGAGTTTGTTTTCTCTTCTGAAATTGATAAGTTTTCTAAAATAACTTATGAGTGTAATTATGGTGAAGTTCCGAATGGTGATATTACACAGATTGAAGCAAGTGAAATACCCTCTTTTGATATTCTATTAGCAGGTTTTCCTTGTCAACCATTTTCTAATGCTGGACTTAAAAAAGGTTTTGATGATACGAGAGGAACGCTATTTTTTGATATTGTTAGAATAGTCAAATTCCATAAGCCTAAAGTATTATTTCTTGAAAATGTTAAAGGATTTAGAAATCATGATAAAGGAAATACTTTTAAAGTAGTTCAAGAAACTTTAGAGGAATTAGGTTATAAAGTCTATGCTGATGTACTTAATGCTAAATATTTTGGCGTACCACAAAATAGAGAAAGAATTTATATTATTGCTTTTTTGGATAATGAGATAAATTTTGAATTTCCAAGTGCTTTAAATCAAGAAGTAAAATTAGGGGATATTTTAGAAAATAAAGTAAATGATAAATACACTATATCAGATAAATTATGGGCAGGACATCAACGCCGAAAACTAGAACATAAGAAAAAAGGAAATGGCTTTGGATATTCTATTTTTACAGAAGAATCAGCATATACAAGTACCATAAGTGCCAGATATTATAAAGATGGTTCAGAGATACTCATAAAACAAGAAGATAAAAATCCTAGAAAACTCTCACCAAGAGAAGCAGGACGATTACAAGGGTTTCCAGATAGTTTTAAAATCCCAGTGAGCGACACACAAGCATATAGACAATTTGGTAACTCTGTGGCTGTACCAGTGATTGAAGCTTTGGCTAAGAATATTTTAAAGGAAATAGATTAATATGAAAATTGAAAAATTAGATATTCCAAAAAATAAGTTTGATATAAATTTGAAATTTTACTTCTTTTTAAAATACTTAGTCAAAACAAAATTAACAGATACACAAGCAAAAGAAGTATTAAAAATATTTATTCTATATTCAAAATTAGATTTTTTACAAATACTTGAACAAATCAAAAAATATATAGAAAATAAAATTAAAACAAATTCTCCAAAACAAAAACTAATTTTTGAAGTAGTTGATGAGATTAATTCAGATATTGATTTAAAACTTTTTCTTTTCTCTTTGAAGCTATATATGATTAAAGATTTACTTTTACAAGAAGCGAAATTAAAAGATTTATTAGATATTTCAAAATTAGAAAACTTAGACCCACTATCTTTAGAATATGATAAAATTACAATGTATAGTCCTTATTCAACTCGTGTAAATGGAGCATTATTATCTTTAATATTTTTTGATAAATTAGATAATAAAGAAATAAATTTTATAACTACAGATGCATATAATTTTATTCAAGACTTATCTATATTGGCTATTGAATTAAAAGAAAAAGGTGTAGAACCAAATCAAATATTTATGTTAATGTTTAGTGAGAGTATTAATCAATCTATTATTAGTGATAGTGGTTCAAATTATGAAGAGAGAATTTTATCTGTTTTAACATCTATTGGAATTACAAAAGAGAATAATCAATTAGATGATAGAACTCATGATAAAAAAGATAGTTCAACTGAATTCGATTTTTTCTTTGAATTAGAAAATAAAACTTACGGAATCGGTGCAAAGAGAACATTAAGAGAGAGATACAAACAATTTATTAAAACTGCTCAAATGAGCGAAATTGATGTAATGATAGAAATTACTTTAGGGATTGACCTTACAGAGGAGAAAGTAAAATCTATTATTAATCACAATGTATTTTTATTTGTAGCTGATGAGGTATATCAATCTTATAAATATTTACAAGATAGCAAAGGTGTATACTCTTCAAAAGACTTAACAATTGAAATATTAAGTTTATTATGCAAATAATCTACAGATATAAGATAGGAAAAAATTGGGGAGAATTAAAATAAATTCATATTCAATTGATAGTAAAATAATATAATACTAAAAAAGAAAAAATATGAAAAATATTCTACTATTAGAAGATGATATGCAACTTAATGATACAATTAAACAGTTTTTGGAATATAAAAATTATAAAATATATCCAGCTTATGATGCACATGAAGCGAAAGATATACTTTATGAAGAAAATATTAATTTGATGCTTTTAGATATCAAAGTACCTTATCAAAATGGATTTGATTTTTTAGCAGAAGTTCGGGCAGAGAAAAACTCTACACCTGCTATTTTTATCACTTCATTAAATGGTATTGATGATGTGACAAAAGGATTTGATATAGGGTGTGATGATTACATTAGAAAACCTTTTGCACTTAAAGAGTTACTTCTAAGAGTTGATGTTATCTTCAAAAGAGAATTAGCTAATTATGATGAACTCTTAGAGCTTGGAAATGATTATATATTTAATATGAAAAATAATCTATTAATGTATAAAAATAAGGTTGTAAATATAAGAAGTAAAGAGCTAAAACTACTTATTGTATTTATAAAAAATAGAGATAAACTTTTAGAATACAACGAATTATACAATGAACTTTGGGATTACAGTGAAACACCAAGCCAAGGAAGCCTTAGAGCTTATATCACAACTGTTAGAAATATATTAGGTAAAGAGAATATTCAAACCATAAAAAATACTGGTTATAGATATGTTAATGGGTGAAAAAAAATCACTATTTAGATTCTTAACAATTTATCTAAGTTCAACCATTATACTTTTTATCTTAGCCACTATTATTTTATATACATATCAGAAACATAATATTATAGATAATCAAACACATAAAATTGAGATAGAAGCTCAAAAAATATCGGAACAACTTAGAGCGTTACATATATCTTTTAAAGCTCCTTTACTATATCCAAATAATAAAAATCTAAAATCTGCAATATTTGATATTAATCAAAAGTATATTTTTGGTTCTTTTCATCCAACTAATATTTTATGGAAGAAGAAATTTTATACAGAAAATAGAAGAATAATATATATTCATTATATAAAACCATACTATTTAGGAGCTAAATATCTGGTTATATCTAAAAAAATAGACTTTAAACCTATTAATAATTTAAAGAAACTGCTCTATCTTTTTCTTATTATAGCATTTGTCTTTTTTCTCATACTTGGAATTTTTTTAGGAAAACTATTTGTAGCTCCAATGAAAAGTTCTATAGAAAATATGAATAAATTTATCCAAGATACAACCCATGAGTTAAATACCCCAATAAGTATAATATTGACAAACATCGAACTTCTTGATGACCTCTATCAATGCGAGGGAAAAGAGGAGATGAAGAGAATAGAGATAGCATCAAAAACATTAAGTCGTTTATATGAAGACTTAACATATTTAAAATTAAACCATAATTATATTATTGAGAAAGAAGATATTAATTTTTCTAAGCTTTTAAAAGAGAGAGTAGAGTTTTTTCTCACAATGATAGAGAGTAAATCACTTATATTAGAACTAGATATTGAAGATGATATAATAGTAAATATTGATAAAAATGATGCTATTCGTTTAATAGATAATATCCTATCAAACGCGATTAAATATAATAAAAAAATGGGTGAATTAAGAATTGTACTAAATGCAAAATTATTTGAAATTTCTAATAGTGGTATTGGAATAAAAGATGAAGATTTAAAAATAATTTATAACAGATTTAGTAGAGCAAATAAAAATGAAGGTGGTTTTGGAATAGGCTTAGATATTATTCAAACTATCATAAAAAGGTATAATTTTAAGCTCAATATTACATCAAAAAAGAATTTATATACAAAAGTGAGTCTAAAATGGTAAAAATAATTTTAATTATATCTATATTTATAACATCAGGAGATAGCTCTACTGTGCAAATAAATTGTATAAAATGTCATATAAATCAAAAAATACCAAGTGAATTGATATATAGAAGATATCTTATGAAATACAGTGATAAAAATATTATAAATAATAAAATTATGAAATATCTAAAACAACCAAAAATAGAAAATTCAATAATGCCAAAACAGTTCTTTTTAAAATTCCCAATGAAAAATAGATTAGATGCAAATGAAATATACTTAAAAAAAGATATAGATGAATATATAAAATTATTTGATATACAAAATAGACTGACTTTAGACAAAGAGAGATAATAGAGTTTTAATTTGATATAATTATGTGAGATTGGGTTATTAAAAAAAGAGAAGTATAAGGAATTGCCATTGGAAGATAGGGAAGCTTTGGAGAGTTTGAGTGTTGATGAGGTTGAGGTTTTGGATGTTAAGATTAAGAGTCCTGATAATCCTGTTAGGTTGATGGAAGCTAAGTTGTTGGTTTTTAAGGTATAAGGATTGAAAAATGGAATTATTAAAATTATTAAATGAAATATTAGAACTTTTGGAAACAGTTCCAAAAATTGAATCTATA
>FPHG01000025.1_pt1 | contig 20937 bp, 23 predicted proteins | sample 1057261 | NCBI WGS metagenome assembly FPHG01 (sample SAMEA4473298, study PRJEB15554) | hydrothermal vent metagenome | biome: marine basaltic hydrothermal vent biome; feature: marine hydrothermal vent; material: water | place: Pacific Ocean | collected 2011-06-14/2011-07-23 | depth 1709 m
ATATTTCATTTTAGTTACTATTCCTTAGAGTATTTAACCCCATTATAACAAAACAAACTTTTTCTCGCTACACCTCTATTGATAATATGATAATAACATGCCATATCTACGCATAATCTTTTTTTCTCGTAATATCTCTAGTTCCATCCTCTCTGAGGTGGAATTCATAGGTATTAACAACAAAAGTCAATGCCAAATATTCTATCAAAACATATCAATATGAATCAATCCATAACCACTTTCATAATTCCTAGCACTAGAATAACGCCAATGAATAGCCTTATCAACATAACCTCTTTTTACAGGATTATAATGAATATAATCAATTTTGACTTTCATCATCGCTTTTGTTTGTATAAGTTTAGGCTGATAACCCTCTTCCCAAACTTGAAAGCTCTTCTCTTTTCTATGAGCTTTTTTATAAAATGCTAGTTGGTCTAGTATGGTTTTTGCATTTTCTCTTTTTAGTAGCTTTAATATTTCTCTAGCAGTAAACTTTTTAAATGACTCCATACTTTTTTGTAAATCATCACTACGCAATACCATATGTAGATGATTTTCTAATATTATATAGGCATGTAGTTTTAGATTGTCTTGTTTTTGCAGGAATTTGAGACTATTTAGGATTATATCTACACTCTCTTTTCTTGTAAAAATTGGTAGCCAATGTAGGATAGTACAAGTTACAAAGTGTGGATGTTTTGGTTCATATATTTTATATCTAGTTCTTCCCATTTTGTTATCTTTTTTGTTATTTTATCTGATTTATCTTGAATATTTGGTGTTGGCTTTTGTTATTAGTGCCTATGAATTCCACCTCAGAGAGGATGGAACTAGAGGTGTAGCGAGTAAAATGATTTGTTATGCTACTTAGTTATTCTTTTATATTTAATAACTCCCATTAGAGGAATTCTCATTGATATAGTGTTATCATCAATTATTTTATAAACTTTGCCAACTCCTAGTTGTCCCGTAACTAGTACTTTATTATCATTTATTTCATATTTAACCTTTTCAACTATTCCGTTGTATATGACCTTGTCTTTAGTAAACTCTATATTTGTCATTAGCATAAGATTTTTAGTTGCCTTCCATTTTCCTATCAATGGATTATTATTAAAGCACCCTGTCAGTAGAATAGACATAAAAATTAATAATATTAATCTCATTTATTTCCTTTTCGTTGATTTGTATAATTATTTATTAGAGGACATTATAGACCTTTCATCCTTAGATATAAAAGATAGAATTGTGCCTCTACCACAAAAGATAAAAGAGTAATTAAAAGTAGTAAATTATTTTAAATAGAGAAAGTTTCTCCAAGCCCAAAAAAGGCTTAGAAAAAAGATAAAACTAAAGAGATTAAATCTCTTCAGCTTCTTGCACATCATATAAAATATCATCCATTGGGTGACGATACATAGGCATTGCAAGTCTTTTTTCATCAAGCACATGACCGATGAAACCAATACTTCTACCTACAATGAAGAATGCGTTAAGAGTACCACTTGCGATAAACTCATTGATTTCCTCTTCAGAGTAACCTAATGCTCTCCACATATCTACCATAAGAATACCAATTGTACCATCAACATTAAGAATTAAATTCTCTTTTTTAGATGTTGTTAGTGCTTCAACTGTTCTTGCATAATCAAGAAGTGGAGTCGCAGGGAAGTGTTCACTCGCAAAGTTCATAAGTCCTGTAACTCTAAGGTCTGGGTTTTTAAGAGATTTAATTCTATGACCAATACCAGGGATTGGGATACCTTGTTTTTTCATATGTCCTAAGAACTCTTTTGGAGATAGACCATTGTCATCTGCATATTTAAAGTGTTCTGCTGCACCATCAATTGCTCCACCAAATCTTGGTCCAATTGTAAGAAGTCCAGTTACAAGTGATTCAACAACTGATTTACCAGCTCTTGCTGTTACTTTTGCATTGTGAGCTCCAGATACGGCAGGTCCGTGGTCTGCTACTGTTTTGATTACAGTTTCAATAAACTCTGTTGCCCATTTTGGATACTGTTTTTTGAACCATAGAAGTGAGATAACATCGCCAATTCCTTTACCTGTATCAGGAGTAGCTACACTTGATATTGGGAAACCTGCATAAGTACACTCTTCTCCTCTATCATCAGAAATAGTACAGATAAACTCTTTACTTCTTCTTACTGTTGGGCATACGCTCATAGCAGGTTCTGGAATTTCAGGAAGATTAAGTTCAGTAAATACTTTATTAATCATAGCAGGAAGTTCGTTGAATGATGTTGGTACATGAATACCAGCTTCTCTCATAGCATTGTTTTTATACTCTGCTGTTTCCATTTCGCCATTCGCAGAAGCTCCTGCGTGACCAAATTGAACACCACTATCATAATATTTAGCAATTGTTCCAATACACCAAGCGATAATTGGTTTAGTAATAGCTCCACTTTTTACAGCTTCAATTACTTTATACTCCTCAGTTCCACCAACTTCACCTAAAAGTATCATATATTTTACTTCAGGATTTTTTTCCATTCTAAGTAGATTATCAATGAAAACTGAACCAACAAATCTATCACCACCAATAGCAACACCCTCTGCGATACCATCAGCATTAATAGCGATAATATTACTTAGTTCGTTAAATAATCCACCTGAACGAGTTACAAGTCCACAACTTCCTGCACGGTGAAGTTTAGAATTAACGATATTAGTGATAGTCCCACCAATATTTGCTACTTTAAATGCACCTGGAGTTATAGCACCAACAGTTGCTGGTCCAATAATAGTAACACCTTTTTCTCTTGCTGTTTGGTTCATTCCTCTTGCAAGTCTTTCAGGTATTCCCTCAGCAGTAATCATCATAGATGAGAAACCACCAACTTCAAGTGCTTCCATAGTAACATCATAAGCTGTTCTAAAAGATGCAAAGTTTAATAAAACATCGGCTTGAGGTTGAGCCTCTTTTGCTTCTGCTGTTGTCTTAAATAGTGGAATCATAACCTCATCAGGACCAAAGAAGAATTTATCAAATTTGTTGTTACTTGTTGGAGCTACAATTGCAGCTACTGATGGAGTCTCTCTTTGAATTGTATAGTCATAATCTAACATTCTTTGAATAGCAGTTTTGTTGTTATTCCAAAAAATAGCTTGTGTGCTTTTTGTATATAATTGATTCATTATTTATCTCCCTCTAGTGCCATTCTTACGATGTCTGTAACATGTGTTTCTGGTCCATATACTTCAATATATAATCCTAATCTATCTGCTGCCTCTTTGATGTCTTTTAAACCTTTTTCATAGTTTGGCCCACCACGACGAACGAAAATTTTAAGGTCAACTTCTTTCATTTTTTCAGCATATACTTCAAATGCTTGAATGATACCTGTAAATGTTTTAGCAACATCAGTAAAGTTAGCAATAGCTCCACCAATAATCATAACTTTACCACGACCTTCAGCATCTTTTTCTCTAGTCATTAAGTCAAGTAGAGTCTCTGCATAAAATTTAGTTTCACCAGTAGTTGGTCCACCTGAATACTCACCATAGTTTGCAAGGTCATTAATACCTGCCATATCAGCAATAGTATCAGCATAAACAACTGATGCACCACCACCTGCTACCATTGTCCAAATTCTAGCCTCTGGTTTAAGTAGTGTAAGTTTAAGAGATGCACCTGTTTTAGCATCAGCCTCTTCAACAGCGATAACTTCAGGAGACTTCTCTTCCATACCAAATGCAGTTGGGTACTCAACATCACCCCACTCATCTACCATCATAAATCCAGCAGTATCATCTAGTTTTGCAACCATATCAAGAAGTTCTATTTTGTTACCTTGCATTACGAAAGGATTGATTTCTAAATATGCAAAGTTTAACTCTCTATATGCTCTAAAGAAACCGATACAAAATTCAGCAAAGTTTGCTTTGTTTTCTTCTGCTACATCTTTTGGTACATTAGCTCTAATTGCTTCTGCTATCTCATCTTCAGTTGCAGTAATAGGAAATGCTACTTCAGTAACTTTTTCATCCCAATTTTGCTCAATAGCAATTCCACCCTCAGCAGACATATATATAACATCATCATCACCTACACAAGTAGCAGATACATAATACTCTTCTGATTGCTCATGTGGAGTAAATGGCTCAACAATAAAGTGAGTTAACATATCTACACTTGGCTCACCAGAAGGCTTGTCATTTTCATCAAATGAGAAATATACTGATTGTGGAGATGATGACTTTTCATCTATCCAACTAGAAGCTTTTTCCAATGTAACATCACCTGGTTTAGCATCTTTAAAGAGAACCAAATCATTCATACCTCTTTTTCCAAATAACATATCTGGTTTTGCAACCAACGATTTCTCATTTAACCATGTTTTCGTTTTTGCTTGTTCTAATAATTCAGAACCATTTTGAACCATAGTTGTTTCATATGCATATGTAAAATCTGGGAAATACTTGTCCCAATGTTTTGCTAAGATTGACTTAGCGTCATATTCTCTAATCGCCTTTTGAGCCATCGAGTTCTCCTTTTGTTTAATAAGTTGTTTGATTTTAACATTAGAATGATTGAACTTTAGTATAAGCTATAAATAATAGATTGATAATATAAGGAATGTGTATTTTAGAAACATTTAATTACCGTTTAAATTTATATCTTGGACAACTTCTTATGCCATAAAAATTAAATTGATAAACTTTATCTCTTTTATTGATTTTGTAACAGTTAATATTTTGTGATTTTAGTTCTTGTGCTATTTTATAGGGATTATATAATCTTGATGCAAAATTTTCATGATGAAACATAACTATTGAAGATATTATAAGAAGTGTACCTATCGTTATTTTAAAACCAATTTTATAATATGTCTGATATTCAGGTAGACGGACACGAACTTTTTTATTAAAACTATCTAACATTAGTACAACAGATATAACAACATAAGGTGCAAAATCAGTTATAGATATTTTTTGTCTTATTGATAATATCAGAGATAAGAGTAATGCTCCAAAGGATATGTACCATAATATATTTTTTTCCTCAATAAGCAGTATCCTATATAATGTATAAAAGAAATATATAAATATAAAAGGTGTAAATATAGCAGAATATAATCCAAATATATCTACAAAATGACCAGATGGTCTGCCTCCAATCTCAACTCCTCTTGTGATAATAATAGATGTAACTAAAAAGAATCCTGATGATATAAATAATATTTTATTCTTATTTACCAATCCATATATAAAAATAGTTATAAAGAATATGACAGAGGCATCATGGATTATAAAGAGTAGAGCCATTACTAAAATCTCTAACCAAATAATATTTTTATCATAGGCTAATAGAAATATTAAGACTAAAGGTATTACTAATATTGATATATTTGCTACAACAAAGGCTGTTATCATTGCTGGTAACATCAGATATATTACCGTAGCACTTCTTCTATCTTTATGATTATCTAAATATATACCTGTCATAGAGTAGTATAAATATATAGAAAATATTCCTATAATAATAAAAAATATTCTTATTCCTATTAATCCACCAAATATTTTATATCCATAGTGCATTAAAATACTGACAATTCCATTATCAGTATAAAAAATATTTGCTTCGTGAGGGCTTATAGGTGTAGTATATGCTAGATAAAATATAACTATTATATATAATCCTATAAATGGATAAAATATCTGTTTAGTCATATATTAGATATATTTTTATAATTTTAAAAAGTTATCTAATATTTCATAACCATATTCGCTCATTATAGATTCAGGATGAAATTGTACACCATATATATCTTTGTCTTTTATTTTTATTGCCATTATTTCGTTATCATCTTGACTATATGCTGTGGGCAATATACTTTCTGGTAAATTATCTTGATTTACTGTTAATGAGTGGTATCTTGTAGCCCTAAACTCTTTTGGTATCTCTTGAAATATTTTATTATCTACTTCTATTTTTACTTGTGAAGTTTTTCCGTGCATCATATTTTTAGCCCTAATAACTTCTCCTCCAAATGCTTGAGCTATACTTTGATGCCCTAAACATATTCCAAAGATAGGGGTATTATCGGCAAATTCTTTAATTACCTCAAGTGTAACTCCTGCTTCGTTTGGTGTAGCAGGTCCGGGAGAGAGTATAATTTTAGAGGGATTTAACTTTTTAATATCTTCTATACTCATCTCATCATTACGAATTACTTTAAGGTCTGCACCTAATTCTTTACAATATTGAACTACATTATATGTAAAACTATCATAATTATCTATCATTAAAACCATATTTATCCTTATTAATTACCAATCTATTGATTGAACTTTTCCACCTAATGGGAAGAGTAAGTTTTGATTACTTGTTAAATTTATATATCCAACAGAACTTTTATTTTGATACTGTTTTATATAAAGAATTGTACTTCCATCTATAGAGAACCTTGGAAATTGATTTACTCCATTAGATGTTAGTGGACGAGTACCAGAGTCATTTGTATGTGTTAAATATAGATTAAATCTATTCTGACCATATTTTTTATGACTCTCTCTACTTGAATAGACAATTTTATTTTTATATGCATCAACTCCATTATTATTTCTTCCACGATATACTACTTGAGATACAGCTGAACCATTAATAGATTTTTTAAATATATTTGGGTATCCCATTCTATTAGATACAAATGTGATGGCATTACCATTATTTATATATTTTCCACTTACATCAATTCCAGAGAATTTTGTAACTCTTCGTTTTCCACCACCATTTGAACTCATCTCATAAATATCAGGTTGTGCATCAGGAGCCATTGTTACTAATATTTTACTTCCATTATCTTTTACATCAGAACAAACTAGCATACCTTCTGAAGTAGTTATTTTTGTTTTCTGTCCATTATATATATTTAATTTATATAGAGTTGGAATACCTTTAAATGATGTATAGTAAAAACTTTTTTGTTCTCTATCTGCCCATTTAGGAAATAGATTTAATCCACCTTTTATTACAGTTTTTTTAAAATGCATAGTGTAGTCTGCTAATACAATTATACTCTTTTTTGATGAGGTATATCTTGAGAATACAACATACCTATTTATCCAATCTATATTTGGATATTGTAAAGTATTATTTATGTAACTTATAATTTTATGAGCTAAGAATGGATATTTATTATTAGATGATATAGCATAATCTTTTTTTGTTATAACTACACCATCTGAGCTTCTTATTAGAATAATATCTATCTTTAATCCACTATTTGTAGATAATTTATATTTTAAGATATATCCTTTTGATTTTAAATTATCAGAAATTGAACTATTCAGTGTACTCTCTTTAAAATGTTTTTTGTTTGCTAGAAAATGTCCACTTATCTTTAAATCTGATTGCATAATAGAGAAAAATTTATTACTTATATTTGCTGATATTCCAGATGAACTATCAACTAATACTATTTTTGCCCTCTGTTCTGTATCTTTTTTTATTTTAATGGTTGCATCAACTGCAAAAAGATTTATTGTCATTAAAACCATTATTATATATCTCATATTTACTCCTTAGCTATGAATTCTACTCTTGCTTCAAGTGGTCTTTTATATTGATGTCTTGCAAAACCTACTCTCTGAAGTTGTTTCAGGTATTGTATCAGCCCACTGTTGAAGTCTTGATTATTTGATGGATTAAGAATCTTAAAAATAAAACTACCATCTTGTTCTATTTTTAACCAAACTTCAGCTTTCTCTCCTGCAAATTGACTTAACGCAGGCCAGTAATAGAGAGTCTCTTCTACTTTGGCAAAGTATTTATTTATAATACCTTTATCTTTATTTTTAACATCTTTCATCGAGCTTGTAATTCTTCTGTTCTTATCTTTATTAGTCTGTGTTTTTGTTGGTTTCTTCTCTTTTATATTATTAAATAATTTTTTCATATTATTTTTTTTAGGTTCAGTTTTTTTAATAATTTTTTTCTTCTTAGAATGTTCTTTTTTGTGAACTTTTTTAATTGGCTTTGGTTTAATAATCTTTTTCTTTTTAATTACTTTTTTCTTGACAGGTTTTTTCTTAATAATGTGTCTCTTTTTTACTATCTTTTTTTTATGTTGTTTTCTATTTTTTGAAGATTTTGTTTTAGGTTTAATTCTTTTAATAGGTTCTATATGTTTTTTGGGAGCTGTACTTAATCCAATATCTATACTATTGTCATTTTTTTTTACAAAGTGAACACTCTCTGGTTTTATTTTTTCTTTATTAAAAGCACCTAGAAATAGTCCAATGAGTATAATATATATGCTAACAGCATAAACTGCACTAAGTTCTTTAGAAAACATATTATTTATTCGGTTACAAGAGAGACTTTAGTGAACTTAAGCTCTTTTATAATTTTAAGAAGCTCCATAACATATTTATATGGAAGATTTTCATCAGCATGAATAAAAACTGTATCATCTGGAGAAAATTTATTTGACTTTAATACAAAAAAATCTGCAAATTTATCTATTGGATATTTATCTTTTCCAAAGTAGACAATTTTATTTTTATCAATACGAATAGTAAGAGTTTTAATATTATCTAATTTTTTACTACTTGAACCCTGAGGTAGTGTTATCTTTTCTTCAAAATTTATAGTTGGTGCTGTAACCATTAAAATAGCCATTAAAACCAACATTACATCAACTAATGGAGTTATATTCAAATCTGGATTATCGTCCCAATCAAACATTATTTCTCATTGTGTAAAGATAATATTACATCCGATTCAGAAGATAGTAGTGAGTGTAATTCATAAGATAATCTTTTTAATATCAGATGGAATGAGTATGCAAAAATAGCAACTGATATTCCAGCAGCTGTTGCAACTAATGCTTCTGATATAGCAGGTGCTACAACACTCAGAGATGCACTTTTCTGGTTTCCTAATTTAGAAAATGTTTCTAATATTCCAATAACTGTTCCAAAAAGTCCAATAAAAGGAGAGGTTGATGCGATTATAGATAAAAGCGTTAATCCTTTTGTTGCACTTCTTATTGCATCACTAGAAGCTGCATTCATAATAGCTCTATTTGGTTTTGAAACTCTGGAAATATATGTATGTATAACTGAATTTTTAGAAACGCTAATACTTTTACCCATATATAACATTTTTAGAGAATTACCTTCAATAGCTATTCTATCTTTTAAAACACCATAACGATAGAAAAAAATCCAAAATGTTATAATAAAATATCCAGAGAGTAAGAGAAGGATAAAGATAGTAATTGCACTACTCTCTGAAATGTAATTCAATTTATCTACTATTTATGAAGATTATCTATTCTACCCATAGCAGTAGCAATAGCAGTATCCGAAGCACCAGCACTTTTTAATAATGCTTTTGATTCTTCTAATTTCTTAGCGATATCATTATCTCCAACAGTTAATGAAATTGCACCATCAACAATACATGATACTTTATTTTCATCAACTTTAACATAACCTGAATTGATTGCTACATCAATATTTTCAGAATCAGCAGTCTCAATTGTAATAATACCAGCTTGAAGAAGTGATACTAGTGTGGCATGGTCTGCCAAAACACCAAATTCACCCTCACTACCTGGTAGTGTTACTTGCTTAATTTCAGCTTCATAAGTTACTCCCTCAGGAGTAACAATTTCAAGTGTAAATAGTTTCATTATTTACCTTTTAAACTTATTTATTTTTTGCTAAAATCTTTTCATTTTTAGCAATAGCTTCATCTATATTTCCAACCATATAGAATGATGCTTCGTTCATATCGTCATATTTACCATCAATAAGACCTTTAAATCCAGCAATTGTATCAGCTAACTCTACATAAACCCCAGGGCTTCCTGTAAATACTTCTGCAACATGGAATGGTTGAGATAAGAACTTTTCAACTTTTCTAGCTCTCTCAACAATTAATTTATCATCTTCTGATAATTCGTCCATACCAAGAATTGCAATAATATCTTGTAAATCTTTATACTTTTGAAGAATTTGTTGAATGCTTCTAGCAACATTATAATGTTCGTCCCCAATAATTTGTGGGTCAAGCATTCTACTTGTACTATCTAGTGGGTCAACAGCTGGGTATATACCTTTTTCTGCAATAGAACGATTAAGAACTGTTGTTGCATCAAGGTGAGCAAATACAGAAGCAGGAGCAGGGTCAGTTAAATCATCTGCTGGAACATATACAGCTTGAACAGAAGTAATTGAACCTTTATTTGTTGATGTAATTCTCTCTTGTAATGCACCCATTTCTCTAGCAAGTGTTGGTTGATACCCAACAGCTGAAGGAATTCGTCCAAGAAGAGCTGACATTTCTGAACCTGATTGAGCAAATCTAAAGATATTATCAATAAACATCAATACATCAAGTCCCATCTCATCTCTAAAGTATTCAGCCATTGTAAGACCTGTTAGAGCAATTCTATTTCTAGCTCCTGGAGGTTCACTCATTTGACCATAACATAAAGCAACTTTATCCAATACATTAGACTCTTTCATCTCAAAGTAAAGGTCATTTCCTTCTCTTGTTCTTTCACCAACACCAGCAAATACAGAATATCCACTATGTTTTAAAGCAACATTATTGATAAGTTCCATAATAATAACTGTTTTACCAACACCAGCACCACCAAATAATCCAACTTTACCACCTTTATTATATGGTGCTAAAAGGTCAACTACTTTGATACCTGTTTCAAATACTTCAGTTTTTGTACTTTGGTCTTCAAACGGAGGTGGGTCTCTATGAATTGACCAGTACTCTTTTGCTTCAAAATCACCAGCGTCATCAACAGTATCACCGATAACATTGAAAATTCTTCCAAGAACCTCTTCACCAACAGGAACTTTAATAGAATCACCTGTAGATTTAACCTCTTGACCACGAACTACACCTTCACTCATATCCATAGCAATTGTTCTAACTCTACCATCACCTAATTGTGCAGCTACTTCTAATACTAATTTTTGTTCTTTTCCATTAATTGTGAATATTGTCTCCAATGCTTCATTAATTGCTGGAAGATAATCTGTAAAATCCACATCAATAACTGGACCTAAGACTTGTACTACTTTACCTGTCATTACTTCTCCTCTTATTATTTCATTGATTCCATACCACTGATAATCTCAATGAGTTCAGTCGTAATCGCTTCTTGTCTTGCTTTATTATATTTTACTGATAATGATTTTACCATATCTTTAGCATTATTAGTTGCTGCATCCATTGCCTGCATTCTTGATGCGTGTTCTGCAGCTAATGAGTCAAGTAGTGCATAATACATACTATATTCTACATATCTTTTAACTAATGCATTCAGTAAAGTATTATCATCATCTGGCTCTATCTCTAGTTCTGATTCTGATTTTACTTTTCCATCTAATCTACTAATATCAATAGGTAATATCTGCTCTTCTCTAACTTCTTGAGCAATCATATTTACATAACCATTATGAACCATAATTATTTTATCAGATTTACCACTAGCAAACTCTTCTGATAATTCAGATATAAAAGATGCCGCATCTTCATAATTAGGTGCAGCACTTAATCCGATAATTTCTCTATTAAGTTCAATATTGTTAAATTTATAATAATCAATACCTTTTCTACCAACAGCACTAAGTCTAATCTCTGTATCATCAGATTGTAAATCTTTTATTAAACTATTAATGCGTTTGATTGTCTGTGAGTTAAATCCACCACAAAGACCCTTATCAGCAGTGATAAATACAATGTCAATTCGTTTTGGATTTGCTTTTTTAGCAAAATATACAGAACTATTAGCATCTTCACCCAAATTTTGTATCTTAAGGGCAATTTCATCTATCATATTTGTTAATTTCGTAGCATATATTCTTGACCTCTTAGCAAGTTCTTCTGTTCGTCGAAGTTTTGCTGAAGAGACCAACTTCATAGCACGAGTAGTCTTTTCTGTGTTTTTAACACTATTTATTTTACGCTTAATATCTTTTAAGTTAGCCATAAAACAGCCTTTTTACCCTACAAAAGAGGTTTTAAAATCTTCAAGAGCTTTTCTTAGATTAGCTTCTGTATCACTATCTATTTTTTTACTCTCTCTGATTGAATCAAAGATGCTAGAGTATTTTGCTTCCATAAATGGATATAACTCTGCTTCAAACTTAGTTACACTAGATACCGAAATATCATCAAGGTAACCATTAGCACCTGCAAAGATAATTACAACTTGTTTTTCAATAGAAACTGGAGAATATGGTCCTTGTTTTAGAACCTCTACCATTCTCTGACCTCTCTCAAGTTGGTTTCTACTATGCTCATCAAGGTCAGATGCAAACTGTGCAAATGCTTGAAGTTCTCTAAATGATGCAAGGTCTAGTCTAAGAGTACCAGAAACTTGTTTTGTTGCTTTAATTTGTGCAGCACCACCAACTCTTGAAACTGATAGTCCAACATTAATAGCAGGTCTAACACCAGAGTTAAATAGGTCTGTTTCTAAGAAAATCTGACCATCAGTAATAGAGATAACATTTGTAGGAATATATGCTGATACATCTCCTGCTTGTGTTTCAATAATTGGGAAAGCAGTAATTGAACCAGAACCTAAATCATCATTAAGTTTTGCAGCTCTTTCTAGTAATCTTGAGTGAAGATAAAATACATCACCTGGATATGCTTCTCTACCTGGAGGTCTTCTAAGAATAAGTGACATCTCTCTATATGCAACAGCATGTTTAGATAAATCATCATAGAATATAACGGCATGTCTAGAGTTATCTCTAAAGTATTCAGCCATTGTAACCCCAGCATAAGGAGCTAAGAATTGAATAGCAGAAGAGTCAGCAGCAGAAGCAGTTACAATAATCGTATACTCCATTGCTCCATGCTCTTCTAATTTTTTAACTATAGATGCAACAGTTGACTGTTTTTGACCAATAGCTACATAAATACATACAACATCTTGACCTTTTTGGTTAATGATTGTATCAATTGCCAAAGTTGTTTTACCAGTTTGTCTATCACCAATAATAAGCTCTCTTTGACCTCTACCAACTGGAACAAGTGCATCAATTGCTTTAATTCCAGTTTGAAGTGGTTCATGAACTGATTTTCTAGCCATAATTCCTGGAGCTTTTTCTTCAACAACTCTATGTTCAGAAGCTTCAATAGCACCTTTACCATCAACTGGTTCACCTAGAGGATTAATAACACGACCTAGCATACCATCACCAACAGGAACTTTTAGTACTTCACCAGACCGTTTAACGCTCATACCTTCTCTAATTCCTACTGATGAACCTAGAATAACAACTCCAACACTAGCCTCTTCTAAGTTTAATACTAAACCTCTAGTACCATTCTCAAATTCTACAACTTCACCAGCCATAACATTATTAAGACCATAAACAGTGGTAACACCATCTGCCAAACCTACTACTTTTCCTACTTCATTGATATCGACATCAATCTCAAAGTTTTCAATTCTCTCTTTGATAATTGAACTAATTTCATCTGCATGTAATTTAACTGCCACTACCTTCTCCTTTCTTTAGATTACTCTATTTAAAGTGATTTCTTAATGAAATCAATTAATTGTTCTTTAACTCTCTCTTTAGAGAAGTTTACCTCTATACCTAAATCATTAATTTCAACTTTAAGTCCATCAAGATTACTTATTTGTTGTGTTAATTTGATTGTTGAACCTGTATATCTTTTTAGTGTCTCTTCTAACTCATCAATAGATTCCTGACCGAGGTCACTGTTACTCTTTATAATACCTGTATACTCATTCAACTCTTTTTGTATTTCAGCATCAACAATAGTTGATATTGCTGGTATAAGAGATAATCTTTTATTGTCACCAAGAATTTTAATGAAATTAGTCAGATTTTTATCTGAATTATCTCCAAGTGATTTAAGTAAAGTTTCAACTTTAATATCAGAAGATATAATTGGTGATTCAATCATAGCCATAGTTGCATTATCCGAAAAAGATTGAGAGATACCACTTAAAATTATAGCTAAATTATCTCTATCTTCTACTTTTGTTAAGCTTAGAAGAGCTTTAACATATCGTTTTGCGATTAACTCTTCCATTTATGCTACCTTACCACTAATTAAATTTATTACTTTTTTACCATTAATGTGAATATCATCATTAGATATATTCTCGTATAAAACTTCATCAATAGTTTCTCTAGCAACTTTTCGCTCTTCTAATATTATTTTATCTTCATATTGCTTATCTATAAGAATCAACTCTTTATCTGAATTTTCTGCAATTTTAGCAGATAAAATCTCTGCCTCTTTGTTTGCAGTTTTAATAATATCTTCAGCTTTTACTTTAGACTCTTCTACACGAGCTTCAGCCTCTTTTTGCTCATCTTTAGATGCTTGAAGTTTAGCTTCAATCTCTTTAAGTTGATTTGCAATACCCTCTTTACGACCATTAAAAAAGTTTTTAATTGGGTTTGCTAAAAGGTAATATAGAATTCCTATAAATATAGTAAAGTTAAATATTCTAGGAATATAATCTGTCTCTCTACCTGTTAAGGCTTCGTAATGACCTGAATCTCCGTTAGCTAATAAAACTATTGGAAGAAAAACTGCTATTAATACCAAAATCTGTTTCATTTTCATTTTTTCCTCCTTTTATAGTTTGCTAAATTTAGCTTTTAAACTCTCTTTGAAAAGAGGCATTTGAGATAAAAGACTAACTTTTAGTTTTTCTTTATCTATTTGTAGTTTATCAAGAAAACTACTATACTCTTCATTAAGTTCATTTCGTTTGGTCTCAGCTCTACTCTCTGCGAGTACTTTTGCTTCGTCGATTGCATTTTTTATAATAACTCCAGCTTCTGCTTTTGCATTATTTAAAATTCCGTCAGCTTCGTTATGTAATTGTTGACTATTTCCTGATAGACTTTTTGCATATTCTAAATCTTTAGCAATAGAGTTATCTCTATCATCCATAAACTTTAATAGTGGTTTATATAGCATTAAATTTAAAATTGCAAGAAGAATTAAGAATAAAGCCAATACAAATAACATTAACGATAAATCTATGTCAAGCATTAAAACTCCTCTGAAAATTTGAAGATATTTTAACAGTTTAGAGGTAAGAGATTGATTAAATAATTAAGTTTTTTTAATAATTTTTATGTTAGGTCTTTATGTTTAAATTTATATATCAACTATAATAATTATTTAACTCATCTTAAGCTAAATAGTATCTTTCCATCTATTAATAATGAACCATCTTTATTTAGTTTAGCATTTTCTAGGCTAGTTTTATTATTTTCTATATGTACAGAAAAATCTTTACTTTTTTCAAATTCTATTTTATATTTTAGAAAAATATCTTTCCATTTTGGATATAATAACAGACTTCTAATATAGGCTTTTAATATATCAAGTGCTTTAATATCTGTATTTAAACTACTATATTCATTTTCTGAATCTTTTAAATTTAGACCAATACCAAAAATTATTTTATCATCAATTTTTTTAGTTATTGTACCACCTATCTTATTATTTTTATAATAGAAGTCATTAGGCCATTTCAACCATACATCTATACCAAAATCTATTAAAACATCTCTCATAATCCAAGAGAAGTAGATAGAAGATGAGGCAAGAGGCAAATCAGATGGTAAAGATGATATATTAATTGCCATAGATGCAAAGAAGTTATTCTTCTCACCATTCCAACTATTATCTCTACTTCCTATACCATTAGTTTGCATAGTTGTAATAACTGCTGATGGTACAGAACAAGTTCCATCTTTGATTTTATCAATAAGATAAGTTTGTGTAGACTCTAATTCATCAAACGAGTAAATCTCCAACTTTAAGCTCCTTTCCTAAAAGATAAGCTTTAGCATCCATAGGTTTTTTTGATTTTGGTTGAAGCGTTCTTATCTCTACTTTACCTTTTTCACAACCTATAACAATAGTTTTTTTATCTATCTCTAATATTTCACCATTTTTATATTCACCATTTTTATCTAAAAGATTCATATCTATAATTTTTAGTCCATTAGAAGTGTAAATAGTAGGCCAACCCTCGAAGGCTCTATACTTATTATATAATATATAAGCATCATCAAATAAAATTTCACCATCACTTTTTGTAATTTTTTTACAATGAGTAGAGATTGCTTTAATTTGAGGAATAGGTTCTATATTATCAAAATTTCTGATTACATCTATTGTTAAGTCACAAGCATCTAAACTAAGTTGATGCATTAGACCTTGTACTTTCATATCTTTAGGTATCTCAAAATACTTATATCCCAAAATATCTCCACTATCTAATCCAAGTTCCATTAACATAGCTGTAACTCCACTATATTTATCTCCATTCAAAAGAGATTGTTGAACAGGACTTGCTCCTCTATATTTTGGTAAAATTGAAGCGTGAAGATTGATACATGGAGCTATATCTAAAATAGATTGAGGTAATATTTGACCAAATGCTGCAACAATAATAAAATCTGGTTTTTCATTTAAAATACTTTCGTATATCCCATCATCTTTTAATTTTTCAGGTTGTAATACTTTAATGTTATTTTCTAGTGCTAAGACTTTTACAGATGGAGGAGTTAAAATCTTTTTTCTTCCTACTGCTCTGTCTGGTTGAGTTAAAACTAAAGATACATCTATATCATCACTATCTATTAATTTTTGGAGTATCATCTCTGCATAATTGGGAGTTCCCATATATACAATTTTTTTTACTCTATTAATCATTTAAAATTTCCAAATACTAATGGGGCTTTTAACTCTAATTTTTTAACTTCTTGCATAACCATTTGCAAATCATCTATCTTTTTACCACTAACTCGAACCTCATCACCTTGAATAGATGGAGTAACTTTTATCTTCATTGCCTTAATTGCTTTTACAATATCTTTAGCCTCATTTTTATCTATTGTATCTACTATTTTATAGATTATTTTTGTATTTCCACCAGATATACCTTCTGTTTTTAGCTCATCAAGAGATTTACCAGCTATATTTCTTTTTATTAATTTTGATATTAAAATATCCTTTAGAGCATCAATTTTTGTATCACTAGATGAACTTAAAGTTAAGATTTTATCTTTTTCATTTAGTTTTATATCAGCTAATATACCTTTAAAATCAAATCTATTTTGAATCTCTTTTTCTGCCATAATAATAGCATTCTTTAATTCCATCATATCTAACTTTGCTGTAATATCGAAATAGTGTTCTTTTGCCATTTTATTTTCCTTTTTTAAAAAATTTATAGAAGAACCCCTTAACTATTTTCATAGGAGTTCTTGAGATTGCTAAGTTTCCACTTTTTACATCTCGTGTTATGGTACTACCTGCACCAATCAAAACATCATCTTCTATTATCAAAGGAGCTACTAGTTGTGAATCACTCCCTACAAATACATTTTTACCAATAATAGTTTTATGCTTATCTTTCCCATCATAATTACAAGTAATAACTCCAGCACCAATATTTGTACCTTCATCAATAGAACTATCTCCAATATATGATAAGTGACCTGCTTTTACACCATTTAGTGTAGATTTTTTTATCTCAACAAAGTTTCCAATATGTGTATCTTTTATAATACTATTTGGTCTAACTCTTGCCATAGGACCAATATCACTATTCTCTATATATCCATCTTCTATTACACTATTTGTTTTTATATTAGAATTAATAATTTGGCTATCCCCTAAGATAGTAACACCATTTTCTAAGAAACATTCGCCACTAAAAGAAGCTCTTATATCAATATATATAGTATCAGCCAAACGCATTGAGACACCATTTCTCATTAAATTTGCTTTAATTCTATTTTGCATTATAGTTTCAGCATCAGATAAATCAAGTTTTGAATTTACACCTTTAAACTCTTTCTCTTCTACATATATAGGATTAACACTTTTATTATCATCAACTGCCATTTTAATAATATCTGTTAGATAATACTCTTTTTGTGCATTATTATTATTTAAATTAGGTATATATTTATCTAGTAACTCTTTTTTAACACTATATATTCCTGCATTTACTGTTTTTGTAAGTTTCTGATTATCGGTACAATCTTTTTCTTCTATTATCTCTAAAACTTTGTCATCTTTAATAATAACTCGTCCATACCCACTAGAGTCTTTTAGTGTTATAACACTCATATTAATATCATTTTTAGAATCTATTAATAACTCTAATGACTCTTTTGTAATAAGTGGCATATCTCCATTTAGAATTAAAACTCTATCACTATTTAGAGTTAATCCTTTTAATGCTCCACCAGTTCCTGAAAACTGTTCCACATCTTGAATATGATATTTAATATTCTCATAATTAGCATCAATTTTTTTTCTTATTAAATCTGCTTGATGATGTAAAATAATAGTAATATCTTCGGATATTTCTTTTGCTACATCGATTGAGTGAAACAACATTGCTTTACCTGATATTAGATGTAGAACTTTAGGAGTTGATGATTTCATACGCGTACCTTGCCCAGCTGCAAGTATAACTATTGATAGAGACATTTTATGTTTGCCTTTTTTAGATTAAAATTACAGTATTATACCAAATTGAATTGAATTTAATTTAAGGAATGATATAAATGAAGTGTAAACATTTTGGAGAGTGTGGTTCTTGTACTATTTACAGTACGGATTATCAGACTCAAGTAAAAAATAAGAAAGAGTTGGTATTAGACTTAATATCACCATATTATAATAAAGAGTTAATCTGTTTTGAATCATCAGAGACTAATTATAGAGCAAGAGCAGAGTTTAGAATATGGCATACTGGGGATAGATGTGATTATGCAATGGGTAATTTATCTAAAAATGGAGCAGTTATTATTGAGATGTGTCCTAAAGTTATAAAACCGATAGAAGATAGAATGTGGAAACTACTTGATGAGGTAAATAATAATCCCATTTTATTGGGGCATAAATTATTTGGGATAGAATTTTTAGCAACTACTACTAATGAGTGTTTAGTGACTATGCTATATCATAGAAAATTAGATGAAGAGTGGATAAAAATTGCAAAAGAGTTAGAAACTAAATTAAATATTAACTTACTAGGAAGAAGTAGAAAACAAAAGTTGATAATATCTAATGAATTCGTTTTAGAGACTCTTTTTATAGATGGTCAAGATGTTTATTATAAGGAGTATGAGAGTGGATTTACTCAACCGAACCCTGAAGTAAATATAAAGATGATAGAGTGGGTAATATCAAATATCAAAAATATATCTTCGCCTAAAAATGATTTTTTAGAGAGTTATTGTGGATTAGGTAACTTTACAATCCCAATATCAAAATATTTTAATAAAGTATTAGCAACAGAGGTTAGTAAAAAATCAATTAAATCAGCTAAAGAGAATTGTGAGCTGAATAAAATTCATAATATATCCTTTATAAGATTATCCTCAGAGGAGATGACACAAGCTTTAAATAAAGAGAGAGAGTTTACAAGACTAAAAGATATTAATTTAGATGATTTTAACTTCTCAACAGTTTTAGTCGACCCTCCACGAGCAGGACTTGATAATGCTACAATAGATTTAATTTCAAATATTAATTATATAATATATATATCTTGTAATCCTGAAACATTGGCTAGAGATTTAGAAGATATTAGTAAAACACATAATATCGTAAATACTGTTATTTTTGACCAATTTCCTCATACTAAACATATAGAAAGTGGAGTTTTTCTTAAAAAGATAGATAAAATATGAGATATGTCTATTTAATAATAATATTGATTTTTAGTAATAATTTATATGCTAAAGATTATACAAAAAATATTAAAACTAAATTTTTTATAAAAGATATGGTAGATAAATATAATTTCTCTAAAGATGAATTAAATATATTATTTTCTAATGTAATCGTACAAAAACAAGCATTAGCTAGATATGTTCGTAAACCTCGACCTAAAATAACTCATACTAAAAAAAAACCTATAAACAAAATAAAAAGAGTGGGTTCTTGGGATAGATATGAAGCGTGGATATTAAAAAGAGGTAGGATAAATAGAGGTGCTAAATATATGAAAAAATATAAAATTCCTTTGGAAAAAGCATACAATAAATTTGGTCTTCCTCCTGAATATATCACTGCAATTATTGGAATAGAGAGTTATTATGGCAAAAATACTGGTAAATTTCCAGTTCTTGATACATTAACAACTTTAGCATTTGAATCAAATAGAAAAAATAACTTCTTTAAACATCAATTAAAATCATTTTTATTGATGACAAAAAAAGAAAAAGTAAATCCTAAAGTTATTAAAGGTTCGATAGCAGGAGCTATAGGATTATGTCAATTTATGCCAAGTAATTATGAAAAACTGGCAATTGATTTTAATGGTGATGGCAGAAAACAGATGAATAATCATATTGATGCGATAGGGAGCATAGCTCATTATTTTAAACAAAATCATTGGAAAAAAGGTGAAGAGGTTGCTGTTAGAGTAAAATATAAGGGAAATAGATTTAAGAAATTAAAAACTGGATATAAATATAAATATCATAGAAGTTATTTAAAGGGTATTTCTCCAATAACTCCTTTTAATTATCATGGCAAAGTTAGTTTGATAAAATTAAAAAGAACAAAATATGATGAATTATGGTACGGAGCAAAAAACTTTTTTGTAATTACAAGATATAATCATAGTAATTATTATGCGATGGCTGTATATCAGTTAGCAAAAAAGATAAAAGAAGAGTACAAAAGAAGATATTTAAACCCTATATAATGTATAGAGAAATATTTAAATTGCAAAAAAAATGATTATTTTTCATTTTTTTTGCAAAAACCCTTGACAAATAAAAAAGAAGGGGCTATAATACGCGTCCAACAACACAGAGACTTATCAGAGTTTGATAAAGAGTGATTGTTAAATGGTCTTTGACAACTAAATATAAGTAAAC
>FPHG01000022.1_pt1 | contig 20556 bp, 20 predicted proteins | sample 1057261 | NCBI WGS metagenome assembly FPHG01 (sample SAMEA4473298, study PRJEB15554) | hydrothermal vent metagenome | biome: marine basaltic hydrothermal vent biome; feature: marine hydrothermal vent; material: water | place: Pacific Ocean | collected 2011-06-14/2011-07-23 | depth 1709 m
GATAATACTGCAGGCTACGCTTGTGGAAATGTAGGTCGCTGCCACTTTGAGTTTTATTCGTTTTTTAATCCCCAATTTATTTTTAATATTTTATACTTATTATGTGTATATAAATACATTACTTTATTAGGTAAAAATATTAAGGATAAATATGAAATTATTAATAGCATTAATAATATTTTTTTCAGTTTTTGTAAATGCAGAAACACTTAAGGTTGGGATTAAGCCATCAGAACCTTGGGTTATATATGATAAAAATATAACAGAAGAAGATAGAAAACCAATTGGATTCAGTATTGATTTATGGAATAAAATAGCTCAAAATTTAGGTGTAGAGACAAAATGGGTATATTTTAATTCTACATCAGATTTAGTTAATGCTACTAAAAATAATCAAATAGATGTAGGTATCTCAGCGATTACAATTACATCTAGTCGTGAGAAAGATATTGATTTTTCTAGTTCAATGTATGAGTTAGGACTGCAAGTTATGGTTGATGCTAAGAAATCTTCAGCTTCTGTTTTAGAGTTAATGGCAAAAGAGATAAATAAAATGATGACTCTAAAAACTATTATTATATTTTTTCTATTTTTATTAATTACTATACATTTAAGATGGTTTGTTGATAAACGAGATAATAATTCAACTCTATTTTCTAAAAATTATTTTAGTGGTATTATTGATGCTTTTTGGTGGGGTATTACAATGCTTGTTACTTGGGAGACTCCTCTAAGTAAAGGTTTAGCTAGAGTTATAGATTTAATGTGGCATATAGTTGGTATCATAGCTATTAGTATATTAACAGCTATTGTAACAGCAGCATTAACAGCTCAAGCAATTAGTGGTTCTATTCGTTCAGAAAAAGATTTAGCAGGTAAATATGTTGCAGTTATAGCTACCGATGCACCACGAAAATATGTTGAAAAGATTGGTTCAAATATTGTTCCTGTAAAAACTTTAAGTGAAGCAATATCTCTTCTTAGAAATGGAAAGGTAGATGCTGTTGTTCATGATGGACCTAGATTAGTTTATCTTGCAAATAAAATTAATAAATTAGAGAAGAAAAAAGTTCTTTTAGTGACCAAATTTACATTTAATCCCCAAAACTATGGCATCGTATTTCCATCAAGGAGTCAATTAAAAGAGCCTATAAATAGAATTCTTCTTCAATTAAGAGAACCAGATGGATTAGATAAAAGTTTTCACGAAAAATTAAAAGATAAATGGCTTAAGAGTAATTGATATTAATTTAAGTATTGTTTAGATATAATCGCGTGAACTATTCACAAATTAAAAGTGAAACTTATGTAAAAAAAGGGTAAATAATGGCAAGAAAGTGTTATATTAGTGGTAAAGGTCCACTTGTAGGAAATAATGTAAGTCACGCTAACAACAAGACAAAAAGAAGACAACTTCCAAATTTGAGAAGTGTTAAAATTACATTAGATGATGGAACAGTTAAAAGAGTTAAAATAGCTGCTTCTGAACTTAGAACAATGAAGAAAAAAGCTGCTCAAGCTGCAGTAGCTAGTTAAGCCCTAAAGCTCTTGGGCTTGGGTAAATTGACTCTACTTACTAAAATTAAAAAATTTCTCGGCTGGAGAAGTACACCAAAACCACATATTACATTAAATGATGAGTATTATACACTATTAACACCATTTAGATTACCTCTTATTCTTACTGTTATGACTATGTTGTTGGGAACAATGGGTTATATGATAATTGACAATTTTTCTTTGATGGATGCAATTTATCAGACAGGAATTACTTTTACTACTGTTGGATTTGGAGAAACTGCTCCTATATCTAATTTAGGTCGTATTTTTACAATTACACTTATTATTTTTGGATTTATTCTATTTTCTATCGCTGTTGGTATTATAGCCGAGGTTATTAAGAAAGGTGACTTACAAAAGATATTAAAGGAACGCCGTATGCTTTATGAAATTGCTAGATTAAAACAACACTTTGTAGTTTGTTATCATAATGAATTTACAATACAAGTAACTCAACAGCTTAGAGATAATCATGTACCATTTGTTGTTGTTGACCCTAGAGAAGATTTAGAAGAGATAGCTAAAAAGTTTCACTATCCATATTTTCTTGTAGAAGAGCCTCATACCGAAGCAGGTATTTTAAAATCATATCTATCTAGTGCTAAAGGTGTAATTACACTAGCAGATAATGTTACTGATAACATTGCTACAATTGTTTCTGCCAGATTATATGAAGCAGAAATAGGACGAAAAAGAAAATATCTTATTATTGCAAATGCCAAAGGTTATGAAGATGAACAGAAGCTGATTAAATTAGGTGCTAATAAAGTTGTTATGGCAACAAAACTTATGGCTCAAAGAATTAATGCAATGGCAGTTCGACCTGATATGGAAAATTTACTTCAAGAGTTTCTATATAAAAAAGATACACCATTAGATTTAGAAGAGGCAAAAGTTTCAAAAACTAGTTGGCTTGTATTAAAGAAAATCAAAGATGCACGGTTTAGAGATATAGCTAATGTTACTATTATAGGTATTAGACAAAAAGATGGAAAATTTAATCCTATGCCAAAAGGAAATACGATTATATATCCAGAGTGTAAACTTTTATTAATTGGTACAGGAAAAGGTATACTAAAAGCTAAAAAAATTATTCGTAAAAAAGAGAAACCAGAGGAGTTAAAACATGTTTAAAATATTTTCATTAAAAAATGGTTTAGAGAATGTAGATGGATTTTATTGTGATGGAGTTAATGTTGGTATGCGTCAAGATAGTAGTGATGGAGATGTAGCTTTTATTAGAAGTGATAGTTTATGTGATATATCTGCCATTTTTACTAAAAATATATTTCAAGCTTCACCAATAAAACATTTTTTAAAATATCCAAAAGGTTTTAAAACGGACTTTATTTTAATAAATGCTAAAAATGCTAATGCAATGACAGGCGAAAAAGGGATAATTGATATTGAAAATATATTTGACTCGCTTTTAAATTATAAAAAAGTTACAAATCCGATTATGTCATCAACAGGAGTAATAGGATATAGATTAAATAGAGAGAAAATTATCTCATCATTTGGAAAATTTGATTTTAATTCTAAAAATTCTGATAACACAGCTAAATCTATTATGACAACAGATAGTTTTAAAAAAGAGTTATCTTTAAAAGTTGAGCTTGATGATGGAAGTAGCTTTAATATCGCAGGGATTTGTAAAGGAGCAGGAATGATAAATCCTGCAATGGCTACTATGCTATCATTTATAATTACTGATGCAGATATACCAAAAGAGGATATGGACGAACTGTTAAAAGAGGCTATTGATGAATCTTTTAATAAAATATCAGTAGATGGAGATACTTCTACTAATGATACTGTTATGCTTTTATCAAATAAAAGAAGCAAAGTTTATAATAAAGATGCCTTTAGAGAAGCTATTAAAAAAATAACATTTGAGTTAGCTATGATGATTTTAAAAGATGGAGAAGGAGCTAATAAATTAGTCTCTTTTGAAGTTAAAGGTGCTAAAAATATAAAAGATGCAAAAAAGGCTAGTAGGGCATTAAGTAATTCATTACTTGTAAAAACAGCACTATTTGGAGAAGACCCTAATTGGGGAAGAATAGCATCAACCATTGGAGCTAGTGGAATAGATTGTAGAGAAGATACTCTAAGTATTTATTATGATGAACTTCTTATTTATAGCAATGAGTTTAGAGAATTAGATAAGCTAAGAGAAGATAAAGCATATAAAATAATGAAACAAAATAGCTTTAAAGTTATTTGTGATATTGGTTTAGGAGATGCTTCATATACCTCTTATGGTTGTGATTTAAGTTACGAATATGTAAAAATTAATGCAGAGTATCGTACTTAATTTTATAGAGACTGTGAAAAATAGAGTCAATAGTAAATTACTATAATCTAATAGTTATTATTTAATGCTTTTTTAATATTTTTTAGATAAAATTTCACACAAATACTTATGAAGTAAATTATTATCCCTAGGAAACAATTATGGAACAAACATTATCAATTATTAAACCAGACGCTGTAGCAAAAAATGTAATCGGAAAAATTTTATCAAGATTTGAAGATGCAGGTCTTAGAATTGTTGCAACTAAAAAGATTCAATTAAGTCAAGCTGATGCTGAAGCATTTTATGCAGTACATGCAGAGCGTCCATTTTTTGGTGAATTGGTAGAATTTATGATTTCTGGACCTGTTGTTGTTACAGTTTTAGAAGGTGAAAATGCTATGGCTACAAATAGAGATTTAATGGGTGCAACTAATCCAAAAGAGGCAGAAGCTGGAACTATTAGAGCTGATTTTGCTGATAGTATTGATGCTAATGCTGTTCATGGAAGTGATTCTGTTGAAAATGCAGTAAATGAAATTAACTTCTTCTTTGCTCAAAGAGAATTAAGCTAAGAGATTTTAATGAAGATACTATTTGATAAAGTAGGTCATACTATTAAACCCTTTCATTTGAAAGAGAATGGTGTGAGTTTTAATGGAGAGTTGCAAAAGAGTGGTTATCATCGTTTGCAACTTACAGGAGATATAAAAGGTGATGTTGAACTTCTTTGCAATAGATGTGGAGAAGCTTTTACTTATACTTTAGAAACTCCTCTCAAATTAACCATTAGTGACCAAATAGTAGAAGATAAAGTTGATTTAGATATAATCGAATTTTTAGATGGAGATGTGGATATATCTTTTATTCTAAATAGCGAGATTAATACTCTCAAGAGTGAGTATCGTTATTGCAAAAATTGTGATAATATAGATGAGACATTTGAGATGGAATTTTAAAATAAAAAGGATTAAAAATGGCAGTACCTAAGAGACGAGTAAGTAAAACAAGAGCAGCGAAAAGAAGAACACATTATAAATTAACACTTCCAAGACCTGTTAAAGACGAAGATGGAACATGGAGAATGCCTCACCATATGAATATGACAACAGGTGAATATAAAGCAACTTCTACTAAATAATATGATTAGAATAGCAATAGATGCTATGGGTGGGGATTTTGGTCCTGAACCCATTATTGAAGGATGTATTCAAGCATTAGAAGAGAAAAGATTTTTACCTATACTTGTAGGTAATAAAGAAGAGATTTTATCATTACTCCCACAATATTATATGAATAAAGTTGAAATAGTTGAATCTAGTGATGTTATCTCTATGAGTGACCAAGCTACAAATGCACTTAGACGAAAAGAGTCTTCGATTTATAAAGCTGTGGAGTTGGTTAGAGATAAAAAAGCTGATGGTGTTGTTTCTGCTGGGCATAGTGGAGCAACAATGACATTAGCAACAATTAGAATAGGTAGATTACCACATATATCTAAACCTGCATTAGCTACTTTGATGCCAACTCTAGGAGATGTTAAAACTCTTGTATTAGATGTTGGAGCAGTTGTTGATTGTAAGCCACAAAATTTATATGAATTTGGTGCAATGGGTGAAGCTTATGTTCAAAAAATTATGGGTGTTAAATCTCCTAGAGTAGGACTTCTTGCCAATGGTGAAGAGGATAGTAAGGGTAATGAACTTACAAAAGAGGCTTTTAAATTATTAAAAAATCTTGATGGATTTGTTGGTAATATTGAAGGTAGAGATGTTTTTAATGGTTCTACTAATGTTGTAGTTTGTGATGGATTTACAGGTAATATTTTATTAAAAACAAGTGAAGGTGTTGTATCTACAATTTTTACAATGATGAAACAACATATTGATAAATCTTTACCAGCTAAATTTGGTGCATTGCTTATGAAGAAAAAAGTATTTGCAAATCTAAAAAAACAGGTTGATTATGCAGAATATGGTGGAGCTCCACTATTAGGTATAAATGGTTGTGCAATTATAGGTCATGGTAGCAGTAACTCTAAAGCTATCAAAAATGCTATATTTCAAGCTATAAGCTATACTGAATCAGATGTTAACTCAACAATAGAAGAACTTCTTAGTAAAAATAATAAAGAGCAGTCATAATTGACTCTCTTTTTCTCACATTAATTATTTATAGCAACTCTTTATAATTTTTGGATAAAACTCTCAATAATTTATGGTAAAATAAAAACTTATATTTTATACAAGGATACTTATGTCATACTCAAAACCTGTTTACGCATCATTCCGTTCTATTGGAGCTTTTATTCCCGAAAAAATTTTAAGTAATAACGATTTAGAATCAATGGTTGATACGACAGATGAGTGGATTACTAAACGAACTGGTATAAAAGAGAGAAGAATAGCTTCAGATGATGAAAATACAAGTGATATGGGAGCAAAAGCTTCTCAAATAGCAATAGATAGAGCTGGAATATCTACTCAAGATATTGATTTAGTGCTTTGTGCTACTGTTACACCAGACTACTTTAATATGCCATCAACAGCTTGTGTTATATCAGATAAGTTAGGTATTAAGAATGTTCAAGCATTTGATATATCAGCAGCTTGTAGTGGATTTGTTTATCTATTGTCATTAGCTAAAGCATTTATAGAATCTGGTATGAAAAAAAATGTATTAATTATTGGTGCTGAAAAATTCTCATCTATTATTGATTATACAGATAGAGGAACTTGTATTCTATTTGGTGATGGAGCAGGTGCAAGTATTATATCAGCTACTACAAATAAAAATGAAGGATTTGTAGATGTTCATGCTAGTGCAGATGGTTCATACGCAGATTTTTTAGTTACTCCAGCCCCAGGTACAAGAAATCCAGTTAGTCAAAAGGTTATAGATGAAGGTCTTAATTTTGTTCAAATGAAGGGAAATGAGACATTTAAATTAGCTGTAAAGACTCTTACAAAAGATGTTAAAGATATATTAAAAAAGAATGAAATAGATTCAAAAGATATTCCACATTTTATTCCTCACCAAGCAAATTATAGAATTATTAAAGCTGTTGGAGATGCTTTAAAGATGAATAAAGAGCAAGTTGTAGTAACAGTTGAGAAATATGGAAATACTTCAGCAGCATCTATTCCTATGGCTATAAATGATATATATGAATCAGGAAGACTTAAAAAAGGTGAAATGATGTTATTAGATACATTTGGTGGAGGTCTAACTTGGGCAAGTGCTTTATTGCCATTTGAAGGTGATAATTTATAAATTATCTTGATAATGAAGTTTTAAACCTTCATTTGTCATCATAAAGCCTGAGATTATTATTTTTCCATCGTGTACCATTTTATGATGTTTTTTGCATAATGGAATTAAATTATACTTATGATTTTTATGAAAATGTTCAATATGTCCATTTTCATTTGCATCTTTTTGTTCTTTTATATGATGTACCTCATCTACACCTTCTCCACATAATGCACATCTACTCATAAAAAGGTCTTTGTTATATCTACTTCTTTTTTGCTCTTTTATATTTTTTAAATCACTAGGAGTCGATATTAATGATGCTCTAATTTTATGTGCATTTGATAAAAATTCACTATCCATATGTAAAGATTTTGCAAACTCTAAACCATAAAGACTATCTCCCATACCTAACTGAAGAACTCTATTATATATTAATCTATCATCTTTTTCATTATATTTTATACCTAAATGTAGAAATATAAGATTATTCAAATGTTGAAGTTGAGATATATTTTTTAATTGATGTAAGTGTGTAGCAAATATAAAAGTACTCTTTAAAGATATTAAACGCAATATAGCACTAGATACAATTGCTAAAGCAGATTCTGTCTCTGTTCCTTGACTAATTTCATCTCCTAAAATCAGAGACTTCTCATCAGCACGATTAAATATATTTTTTAACTCCATCATCTCTACACTAAAAGTTGATAAGCCTTTATATAGATTATCTTTTGATACAATTCTAGTAAATAACTTATCATACATTCCAAATTTTAATTCAATTGCAGGAACAAAAAAACCAGCTTGTGCCATTATTATAGATATTCCAATACTTTTCATTAAAGAAGATTTACCCGATGAGTTAATTCCATATAAAAGAACTCCATATACACTATTTTCATCACTTGCATTTAGTGTAATATGATTATGTTTTGTTTTGTTATTATCTCCTAGATACACATCATTTGGTATATATATTCCATTTTCACTATTAGCTTCAATTATTGGATGTCTTAATCCAATAGCTTCATAAAAATTACCATCTTCTATTTTTGGACGAGATAGATTCATACTTTTTGTACATTTTGCGTTAGATATAGCTACATCAATATTTGCAATAGACTCTATTAATTTATCAAAAAGATTTGAAAACTGTTTATCTATAATATCTAATGTTTCTATATATTTTTGTTTTACTAATCCAATTAATTTTACCTGATTTGCTTCATAATTATGCGTGACCTCATCAAACAAATTGGAGTATATTTTAACACTGTTCTTTAACTGCTTATATATAAAATCTTTAAAAAAATAATGTTTCTTTCCAATAGTTATAAATGACTCTTTGAGATTTTTTTCTATAAGTGTAAAACGATTTTTTGTAAGACTTAAATAATAACCTTCACTATCAAGATAGTTTATTGTTAAAAATTCTGTTTTCCCCTTTTTATCTTTTTCAAATAGAGCTTCTATATGCTCTTTCACCAATTTTATCTTATCCAACTCTCTATTTTGCTCTTCAACTATACTATCTATATTTGGATATACTCCTAAAGAGAATATATTATCATTAATCTGTTCAATTCTAAACTTGGCTGAGGCACTGAGGTTAAAAGTCCTCTCTAGCATTAATTTCATCTCTTTTGTATCATTTAAAAGTTTAGCATCAATATTTAAATTCTCTTTTTTTGCATCATTTATAAGATTAATAATTGCTTCTAGTGAAGAGTATATATATGTTAATTCTACTGGATGAAGTTTATGCACTTTAACTCTTCGTGAAAGTCTCTCTATATCATAAATTTGTTTTAGATGTGACTCAAACTTATTTAAAGAGGGCAATAGTTTATCTGTTAAATCATATCTCTCTTCTAGTATTGATTTATCACAAATAGGATTTAATAGTCTCTCTTTTAAAAGTCGTTTCCCAAATGCTGTTGATGTTTTATCTATAAGTTTTAAAAGAGTTATATCAGATGGGTCTCTTGATATAATAGATAACTGCTCTGTGGCATTATTTCCAATATAAACATATCTATTATTTCCTAAAAATATTGGTCTATGCATCTTATCAATAATAGTCTCATCGTGTTCTATTATAAAATCTAGTAATATAGCTAAAGCTTCAGTTGTATATGCATATCTCTCTAAATCTAAATATTCAATAGGTGAAAGAAATGAATTTATATTAAATACTCTCTTAAATAACTCATTTTGAAAAGATATTTTGAAATGCTTATGATTTAATTTATAATTTTTACTCTTTAATTCCAAATAGTTACTAATCCACTCTAAATCCATATTTTTATTACCAAGAGTAACTATAACCTCAGTGGTATTATAACTCTGAAGTAGATTAAATGCTTCATCAAGTGCATAACTTTTATCATCTCTTGTTGAGTGAATCTCATTTGTTATACTCTTCCCCGTAGATACATCTATACCTGCATATCCAACTGAATAAATATCTTGATTTTCATCTATAAATAGAGATACAATATTATTCTCTGTTGCTTCATTTATATATTCAAAATTTGTTCCAGCAGATATAATATTAGCTATATATCGTTTTATATTTGGTGGTTGACCTTTTTGTTTAATAACAACAATTGTATATTTCTTCATATCTATCAATCTTGCTAAATATCGTTCTATTGATACAGATGGAACTCCTGCTAAAAGAGGATTTTTCATAGAGTTATTAGCTATGGATTTATTCTTTTTTGTTAATTGAATATTCAAAAGCCCTGCAACCTCTTTAGCTTTTCCAATTTTCAACTCTTCATTATTTACTTCATATATTTCAAAAAAACTTCCTATCTCTATAAATATAAGAGTATTCTCTCCATATTTTTCTTGGAAATGTATCTGTAATTCAAAATATATCTCTGTTAATAGCTTATCTTTTTTATCTAATATTTTATTTACAATACTCACTTGTTTGTAATATCCTCAAAATATATACTCTCTATCTCATATAGCTCATATCTAATTGATTTAAATGTCTCTGATAATTTTATATCTATAAGTTTAAAAGACTCTTCTAAAACGCGTGAAGACTCTTGTGAACGAGAGAAATTTGCAACTATTAAATCATTTAGAGATGCTCTTATAAGTTCACTATCTATACTTTCTTTCTGTATATCATTTTGAATATCTCGATAAGATAACCTATCTATTGAATAAGCCTCTTGTAGTTTATGTCTAAGAGATTTTAATCTATGAGTTAAACTCTTATTATTATGAATATATCTATTTATATCTTCAATGACACGAATTCCTTCACCTAAACGGTTAAGATTCGCATCTATTAATCTCTCAAGTCCATCATAATGAGCTTGAGATAGATTACTGTTAGTCATCACTCATTATGCCCATAAGCTGTAAAATAGCTGTAAACATATTTAAAAAGTCAAGATATAATGCTACTGCTGCATCAACTTCTGATTCATACGCACCATTTATAATATTTTGAGTATCATATATAGTAAATATTCCAAATAAAAGAAGAATTCCTGCAGTAATAATAATATGCATTATAGGACTTTGAAGTAAAAAAACATTAATTAATGATGCCACTATTACTACTATTAAAATAATAAATAATGGTTTACCCCAACTTGAAAAATCTGTTTTACTATTAATCGCAAATAGACTTAATGAACCAAAAAGAACAGATGTCATTAAAAACGCATTTCCAATCATTGCTCCATTACCTGCTCCAATTATAGAAGATAGAAGAGGAACTAGAGATACTCCTGTTGTAAATGTAAATACAAATAGAGCTGCTAAATTTAAACCTGGTTTATTTCTTGTCATTCCTAAACCAACAAATAACATAAATAATTCAAATCCAAATATAAACCATTTATATTGAATAACACTCTCTGCATACGGCATTGTAGCATAAGCTCCAGCAGCAGCAGCTATCATACTTGCACCAAGTAGTTGATATGTTTTCTTTAAAAAAGCTACTGTAGCCTCACTCTGTATATCTGAACCATTATAAGCGTCTGCTTCTGCATAATTTCTATCATATAGACCCATTAATTTTCCTTTTAATATTTTGATATAAACATTATTATATTAAATAGTTACTTCTCTTTAGCTAATATATCATATAAATTACTCTCTTCATAATTTATTCTCTCCACTACTAACCTAACTAAACCTTTAAAAGCAATTAAAAATTTATCATCTAGTTCCGTGTCTGCCGAAGCATATTTAGCGATAAAATTCATAAGTGCTGTTTTTGTTCCTTTAAATGTTTCTCTAAAATCTTGAATATGTTCTATTGTATCTATATTAATAGTTGAGTGTTTTAATAAATTGTGAAAAGTTAAATCTTCTTGCATAAGATGCTCTACAACTAAATCTTTTAAACTATTTAAATATTTTTTAGTATCTTCTAAATTATTATTTTCATAGGACTCGATTATCTTACCTGCTAAGTTACCTATCTCCTGATGTTCTAATTTCCATTTTTTTACAAGTTTTTCGTTTTTAGATAAAAAAAGTGAGCTTAACATAATTTATTCCTTATTTTAGATAACTTTAAAACAAAACACCAAAATATTAGCTTAAGTTATTAGATTTTATATATCTAAATATATATTATGTTATCATATATCAAATTTAAACTAGAGGTTACAATGGGTGCAAAATTTAATTTAGACTTTTATAGTGGCGAAGATTTCTACAGTGATGGAGATATAGAAGATGAACTTTTAGAGATAGTAACAAACCATAAAGATTATGATAAAGTATTAGCAGAAGATGCAAGATGGGCTATTTTATATCATCTTTCACCTATTCGTCATAATATCATTAATTGGTATCCATTCAAAAAAAATTCATCTTGTTTAGAAATTGGTGGAGGTTGTGGAGCTATTACAGAAGTTTTATGTAAGAAATTAAATAGTGTAAAAGTAGTAGAATTATCAAAACGACGAGCAACTATAAATTATACACGACATAAAGATTATAATAATTTAGAAATTATAGTTGGAAATTTAAATGATATAACTTTTAATGAAAAATTTGATTATATAACTCTTAATGGCGTACTAGAGTATGCAGGAGCATTTACAAAAACAGATAATCCATACAAAGACTTTTTAGAACAGATTAAACAATATTTAAAACCTGATGGAAAACTTATTATTGCAATTGAAAATAGATATGGTCTAAAATATTTTGCAGGAGCATTAGAAGACCATACAGCTAAAATATTTGATGGTATTACTGGATATGAAAATAATAATAATGTTAAAACATTTGGAAAACTTGAGTTAGAAGAGTTATTAAAAAGTAGTGGATACATAAATCAAGAGTTTTTTTATCCTCATCCAGATTATAAAATGCCTTTAGAGATATTTAGTGATAATCATCTACCAAATCATCATACACAATTAAGCTCCTCTCCAAATTTTGATAGCGAAAAATATGATTTATTTAATGAAACTAAAGCATTTGATGGAATTATTAAAAATAAACAGTTTCCATTTTTTGCCAACTCATTTTTAGTAATTTGTGGAGAGTAGATTGAATATTCTAAAGCCATTTCAAATTATAAAAAATAATCCTATGCTTCTAAAAAAGATATGGTTTTATTTAAAAAGAGGTGAAATAGCATATTTGTTATCAAAGGGAAAAGAAAAAAGTAAAGAGAATAATGAAATAAGTAAAGATACAATAGAAATATTTCCTAAAGAGTATTTTACTAAATTCAATATAGAAAATTATCAAATAGATATATCCATTGATATTATTATTCCTGTATATAATGGGTTTGAGTTTTTAGAGTCTCTCTTTAATAGTTTAGAAGCTAACACCTCATCGGCTCATAGATTAATAGTAATAGATGATTGTAGTCCTGATAAAAGAGTTAAACCATATTTATTAAAAAGATTAGAGAAGCATAAGAATCATATATTTATAGAGCATAAAGAGAATTTAGGATTTGTAAAAAGTGTTAATGAGGGATATTTTTATACTAAAAATCATTTTGTAATTTTAAATACAGATACAGAAGTACCAGAATTTTGGTTAGAGAGAGTCATCTATCCTATATTAAAGATGGATAAAGTTGCATCAACAACTCCATTTACAAACTCTGGACAAATTGCAAGTTTCCCAAATTTTATTTTAGATAATGATATATTTGAAGGAATGAGTGTAGATGAGTTAGATAAATCATTTAGAGATGTTAATGCTACTAATTTTTATGCTGAAGCTCCAACAGGTGTAGGATTTTGTATGGGCATTAACTATAATTTAACTAAAGATATTGGATTCTTTTTAGAAGATGAATTTGGAAGAGGATATGGAGAAGAGAATGATTGGTGTCAAAGAGCTATAAATAATGGATATAAGAATTTAATAGTTCCTAACCTTTTTGTATATCATAAACATGGTGGTTCATTCTCTATGGAAGATAAAAAAAAGTTAATAAAAGAGAACTCTATAAAACTTCTTCATAAACATCCAAATTATGATAGAGATGTACAAGATTACATTAAACGAGATATACATAAAGAGTTACGAAATATTTTAATAATTATAGCCTCATCAACTCAAGATGGAGTTCATCTAATTATAAATCAAGCGTTAGGTGGTGGTTCTAATATATACTCTAATAATTTAGTAAAGATATATAAAAAAGAGAATAAGAGAGTTCTTCAATTAATATATAATTATTACACAAATAGCTTTATTATATATTTTGATTACAAAGATTATAATTTTTCTTTTGAGATTAAAACTTTTGATGAGGTTCAAATCTTTTTAGAAAAAGTTAAACTAAAAGAGATATTTATAAATAATTTAGTCTCATTTAAAGAGATAGAAAATACGATAGGTTTTATTAAAAAATTGGTAAAAAGAGATAATCCAAAATTAGTCACAGCAATTCATGATTACTTCATAATATGTCCAAACTATATGCTTTTAAATTTAGAAAACCGATATTGTAATATTCCTGATAATCTTGAAGAGTGTAATAGTTGCTTAAAGAGTAGTAATTTAGAGTGGAAAACACTTAGTGATAATAATATGGATATTATCCAATGGCGTAAAAACTTTAAAGAGTTATTAGATATATCAAATAGCATTATATGTTTCTCAAACTCATCAAAAGATATTTTATTAAAAGCTTATAACTCTTTAAATATAGATAAAATAGTTGTTATTCCACATAGAATAGAACCATTAAGAGAAGTTAATTATGTTAAAGAGGATAAAAAATTTAAAATAATAGGCATTTTAGGAGCAATAAACGAAGCAAAAGGTGCAGGAGTTATAGAAGAGTTAATAGATAGAATTGATAAAGATTCGTTACCTATAAAAATTACTTTAATTGGTGATACTCCAAGAGCTTTATCAAGTAAAAATCTCAAAATTACAGGGCGATATAAAAGAGAAGATTTGCCAAAGATTATTGAAGATGAGAAGATAGATATATTTTTAATACCATCAATATGTCCAGAGACCTTTTCATATACGACTCAAGAGATTATAATGATGAATATGCCAATTATGGTATTTAATATAGGTGCTCCAGCTGAAAGAGTAAAAGAGTATAAAAAAGGTATAGTAATAGAACCTGACTATATAAATAATATAATAAAATACCTAAATGAATAAATTTTTAAAGGTTGAAGATGTCTATATCTGTAATAATACCAACATATAATGGAGAAGAGTATCTACCAAAATTATTAGAGGCTCTAAAATCACAAACAGTATCTTTTGAACTTATTATTATAGACTCCTCTTCAAGCGATAACACACTAAATATTGCAAAAAAATACGCAGATAAAATTATCTCTATTCCTCAATCAGAGTTTGACCACGGTGGAACAAGAACAAAGGCGGGGAAAGAGGCAAAAGGAGATATTTTAGTTTTTCTAACTCAAGATGCTTTACCTTATAATAATAAATCCATAGAAAATATAGTAAAGATTTTTGATAATTCACATATTGGAGCATCTTATGGAAGACAATTAGCTTATAACCATACAAATCCATTTGGTACACATTTAAGAGAGTTCAATTATGGTACACAATCATATATTCGAGAGTTAAAAGATAAAGATAAATTTGGAATTAAAACAGCTTTTTTATCCGATAGTTTTGCATCATATAGAAGAACAGCTTTGGAAGAAATCAATTGGATTAAAGATGGTTTAATTGTAGGTGAAGATAGTTATGCAGGAGCTAAACTTATATTAAAGGGTTACTCTCTTGCTTATTTATCCGATGCAAAAGTGTATCATTCACACAGTTATACAATTGTTCAAGAGTTTAAAAGATATTTTGATATAGGTGTATTTCATAAAAGAGAAGATTGGATATTAAAAGAGTTTGGAAAAGCAGAAGGAGAAGGAGGTAAATATATAAAATCAGAGATAAAATATCTTATCTCAAATAATTTATATCATTTAATACCACAATTCTTTATTAGAAATGGAATGAAATATCTAGGATATAAATTAGGACAAAAATACAAATTAATACCTTTAAAATTAATTAAAAAATTATCAATGCACTCCTTTTGGTGGAAAGTTTAGAAGTAAATTGTTTATGACTATTTAACCCTTTTCTCTTTATTATAATTGAGAAGAAACTAAAAGATATGGTATAATAAATCAATCTTAAATTTGGAGTTAATTATGCCTTTTGTAAAAAAATCTTTTAAAGTGGATAGACCAATTAAGGCATTTTTATACTTGATTAGAAGCTTTAACTATTCACAAGGTGAAGCTCAACGGCTTATTGCACGAGGTAGACTTTTAATTAATAATATATCTATGAAAGATAGTTCTAAAGTTATTTATGGTGATATAGAAATAGTCTATTTTGAACCAAAAGGAAGAGGGGTAAAACCAATTTTTCAAACTAATGATTTTATGATTTTTGAGAAAGATAGTGGAATTTTAGTTCATCCAAATACAATGGCAACAGAATACTCTATGCTTGATGATATTCGAGAGGTAGCAGGTGATTACGCAAATGGAGTTCATCGTATTGATATGGAAACTTCAGGACTTTTAATGGCTAGTAAACATAAAAAATCAGAATCATCTCTTAAAGGACTATTTGAAAAAAGAGTAATTAAAAAGTCCTATTTAGCATGGGTATATGGGAAAGTAACAAAACCTTTTAATGTAGATAAATCAATAAGTATTAGAGACGATTACACTACATCTAAACATAAAGTTAAAATAGATTCTAATGGTAAAAGTGCATATACAGAATTTTTTCCTTTACTATATAATAAAGATTTAGATGCCTCTTTAATATCTTGTTTTCCACATACTGGACGAACACATCAGATAAGAATACATCTGTTTGATATGGGTTATCCAATATTAGGTGACCCAATTTATGGAACAGAATTTAATGCAAGTGATAGATATTTGGAGGGTAAAATATCCACTGAAGATAGATTTAAATATACAGGAGCTAGTAGGTTAATGCTTCATGCTCAAAGTTTAAAATTCTTCTATAAAAATAATTTTATTATAGAAAGTAAAATTAATTTTGAAAATATGAAGAGTAAAATTTGTCCTAAAAAAGATAGGATTTAACTCTTTAAACTTTTTTTAACTTCTATTTAGATATTATTCGCGAACTAATTAGACTACATTTCGAGTAGAAACATATAAAAGGAATTAAATAATGGCACATAGCAAATCAGCTAAAAAGCGTATCTTACAAACAGCAGTAAGAACAGAAAGAAACAGATATTACAGAACTAGACTTAAAAATATTGTTAAAGCAGTTCATACAGCAGTAGAAGCAGAAGATAAAACAGCTGCTAATGAAGCATTTAAAATAGCTAATAAACAGATTCATTCACTTGTAAGTAAAGGTTTTATTAAAAAAACAACAGCTTCAAGAAAAGTTAGTAGACTTCATAAATTAGTTAATAAAGTAGCATAATATCGTCTCTTGAGTCTTCTTTTTGGTTATCCAATTAGAAGATTATATAATCTCATAATTACTTAAAATCTCACAAAATTGGAACAACAATGTTCAAAGAAAAACTTCAACCATTTATAGATAGATATAACGAAATAACTACCCTCTTATCTGCTCCTGATATAGCATCTGACATTAAAAGAATGACTGATTTAGGAAAAGAACAATCTGGACTTGCAACTTTAGTAGAGAAAGCTAAAGATTATATAGAGACATCTGATGCGATAGAAGAGAATAAAGAGCTGTTAGGTGATGCTGAACTGGGAGACCTTGCAAAAGAGGAACTTAGTGAATTAGAGCCTAAACTTCCTTTATTAGAAGATGAAATTAAAGTCTTGATGATACCTAAAGATAAAAATGATGATAAAAATATATTCTTAGAGCTAAGAGCTGGTGCTGGTGGTGATGAGAGTGCATTATTTGTTTCTGATGTATTTAAAATGTATATGCGTTTTGCAGAACAGATGAATTGGAAAGTTGAGCTTGTTAGTTCTAGCGAAGGCACATCTGGTGGATTTAAAGAGATTATTGCTCAAATCAAAGGTGAAGGTGTATATTCTAAACTTAAATATGAAGCTGGTACTCACAGAGTTCAAAGAGTTCCAGATACAGAGACACAAGGAAGAGTTCATACATCTGCTATTACTGTTGCTGTTATTCCAGAAGTTGATGATGTCGAAGTTGATATTAAACCTCACGAAGTTAAGATGGATGTTTATCGTTCAAGTGGATGTGGTGGTCAATCTGTAAATACAACTGATTCAGCTGTTCGTTTAACACATATCCCAACAGGTATCGTTGTTGCTATTCAAGATGAAAAATCTCAACATAAAAATAGAGACAAAGCAATGAAAGTTCTTAAAGCTAGAGTATATGAATCAGAATTACAAAAACAGTTAAATGAGACATCTAGTCAAAGAAAATTACAAGTTGGTTCAGGCGATAGGTCAGAGAAAATACGAACATATAACTATCCTCAAAACCGTTTAACAGACCATAGAATAGGATTAACACTATATGCACTAGATGACATTACAAATAATGGTAATCTTAATTTAGTAGTAGACCCACTAATTGCACATGCACAAATGGAAGCAATACAAGAAGCAGGATTATAAATATATTAAGAAAGTTATTACTATTTTTTGGTAAGAAATTGATATAATCATAAAAAAGGTTTTTTAATGTTTTCTGCATATAAAAAAATATTTGGATTTATCTTCTTGCTTTTTGGTGTTGGCTATTCGGTACTTGCTCCTTTAACTCAACTATTTAAGGGGCTGTAATGAGTAAAGCAAAACGATACAACCCTTCTAAAACTGATGCTTCAGTTATAAAAAAAGGATTTTTACTATATATCTTTTTAATTCCTCTCTTTTTAAGCGTTATTATTGCACTCTTTGGAACAAATTATATAGCTTTTTTATTAAATAGTATAGCTTTCTTATTATTCTATGGAGTAATTGTATTATCTAAAATTGGTTTTGCACAAGAGATGGATTATAATAAAGCCAAACTTACAAAAGCTCCCAAAATTCCTTATAAACAGTTATCATCTTATCTTTTAGGTATCTCCACTATGTTCTCTGCTTATATTGCAGGAAAATTAGGATTTATTGACTCAATTATTATGTCTATAATAGCAATTGTTGGATATTGGTTATATTATGGATTTGACCCTCAAAAAGATAAACTAGAAAACTTTGGTGATATATCAGCTGATGTTGTTTTAGAAACTTTAAGAGAGGCTCAAGATAAAATATCTCAAATTAAAAAAGATATAGAGAATATAAGCGATACTCTTCTAAAAAATAAAATTAATAGGGCTTTAGAGAGAGCAGATATTATCTTAGTTGCAATAACTGAAAAACCTCAAGATGTAAGAAAAGCTAGAAAATTTTTAATTGTATATATTGATGGAATTGCAAATGTAACCTCATCATATAATAATTTAGATGAAAATGATATTACCAAAGAGACAAGAGAGAGACTCCTAGAGCTTATGGAAGATGTTGAAGTTAAATTTGAAAGTGAATTTAAACGACTTAAAGAGAATAGTCAATTTGATTTAGATGTTAATATTGATGTATTAAAAGAACAGATTAAAGGATAAGAGACTATGAGAAAATTTAGTTTTATCTTTTTATTGATTTTTATAACAGGATGTACAACTGCCGAGAGAATTAACAACGAATTATCTAAACGAACTGTTGCTTATGAACAATATTTTAAGAAAGCAAAAGTTGAACCACTTGAAAATAGAGTTATTATAATTGCAGATAATCAATTTAATAATATATATACAGACCCAACTGTTTTAAGAAATTTTTATGCAGATAGTTTTGCTGAGGTTTCAATAAGACCACCTCAAGTTGATATATTCTCTCCACAGTTATTTAAATGGACACTTCAAAAATATAATGCTAAAGATAATTTTGTTATTCATTTAGGAGATGCTCTTAATATTGCATGTTCTAATGAGTGGAGTATATTTGAAAAATCTTTAGAGAGTGTAGATAGAGATAAATTTGTAATGGCTTTAGGAAATCATGACTTCTATTGGTATGGTGTGACTGACGGAGAGTACAAATCTGATAAAATTGATTGGGCTATGTCGTGTGATGATAGATATCCTATTAGCAATAAAAATGTAGATGATAGTAAACGATTCACAAAAGGGAAGTTTATTAATAAATATTTGAAATTTGTAGATATTGGGTATATTCCAAATACAACTAAAAGGTATTTTACAAAGAAAGGAAAGAGTGCCTTTATTCAAGAGATATTTGTTAAAAGATTTAAAGGTGAAAGAGATGAATATAGTTCATTTTTAGTACAAAGAATTAATATTCCATCAGAGAAAAGTAATAAAAAAGGTTTAGGAGGTATAGTTATTGATACAGGAGCATATACTAAAAAACCATTGAATGTATTAGGTCATTTAAAGATAGCTGGACATTATAACCCTGGTGAGATAGGTCAACTTACACAACCTCAACGAAAAATCATAGAAGAGTGGAGTAACAAATTCAAAAATAAAAAAGAACCATTTATGATTTTTGGACACCATCCAATTAAAGCCTTAAATTCAAAAGATAAAATATGGATAGAAAATCTTATAGAAAACAACTCTTATGCTTTAGGATATATCTCAGCACATACACATTTAGGGTTTGTTGATAATAAAACAAAAGGTTTAGTTGAAGTTAATGTTGGTTCAATTACTGATTATCCAAACGAAATAAGAACTCTTAGTGTAAATCCTGTAAAAGGAGAATTAAAGTCAACACTTTATCCTATATCTCCAAATAAATTAGACAATACTCCGTGGTGTGATTCATTATATGATTATACAAGTTCATATCCAGATAATTATCTATCATATCAATTTGCAAGAAGAGGCATTTACTCTGCACACTATGCACATGAAGCTACACTAAATATATCTATCAGTACATATC
>FPHG01000010.1_pt1 | contig 20482 bp, 32 predicted proteins | sample 1057261 | NCBI WGS metagenome assembly FPHG01 (sample SAMEA4473298, study PRJEB15554) | hydrothermal vent metagenome | biome: marine basaltic hydrothermal vent biome; feature: marine hydrothermal vent; material: water | place: Pacific Ocean | collected 2011-06-14/2011-07-23 | depth 1709 m
TTAGTTGGAGAAGAGATTTATAAAATAGAAGATATAGATTTTTCAGATATTAGTAAATTTAGATTAGAAGCTGAAACTTATAAAGTTTATTATCAATTGGAGAATACAAAATAAACCTAAAAAAACTATTTGATAATAAATCTTTTAATAAGTGCTTCTTCTTTTCTAAAGAAATAAGTGAAGATGATATAGTTTTTTTAGTATATTTACTTTCTAAATATGAAAAACTTATTAAAGTATACAAAGAAGAGACACTAGAAGCTAACTTTATTAATAATGAAAATTTATTTTTACTGGTAGAACAGACTTTATTATTTTAAAAGGGATTTATAGGAATTTGATTTTTGTTAAGGAGGAGATTATTGGGAGGATAAAAAATGAAGAAAATACCAATAATCATTAGAACTTCAAGATAGTCAATCAAGACTTAGAGTTTGCAAAAAGATGCAAACTTTAAATAATCTATTTGTATCTAAAAGTAATTCTACCTTTATCTAAACTATATGGAGTTAACTCAACTTTTACTTTATCACCAGGAAGAATTTTGATATAGTGCATTCTCATTTTCCCTGCAATATGACATAAAACTATATGTTTATTCTCTAATTCTACTCTAAATGTAGCGTTTGGCAGTGCCTTTACTACTTTACCATCAATCTCTATAACATCATCTTTAGCCATTTATTTCCTTTTATCTTTATACTTTTGTTAAAATTATTGCTTTTCCATCTACTACTGCAACTTGATGTTCATAATGACTTGTTCTAAGATTATCTTCACTTAAAACTGACCAATTATCATCTAGTAAAATAGGTGTACTACTTTTTTGACAAACCATAGGTTCAAGACAAAAAACCATTCCATTTTTTATCTTTGGGCCTTGTTTCGCTTTACCATCTAAGTAATTTGGGATATTTGGTTCATCATGAGGTTTTGTACCTATTCCGTGACCACAATAGTCTCTTAGAGGCACAAATCCCCTACTTGTAATACCATCTTCAAGAATCTTAGATAACTCTTTAAATCGCATACCTACTCTAATTGAGTCTATTGCTTCATAAAGAACATCTCTTGAACAGTTAATAATTGCTTCATCTTCTGGAGAGATATTTCCAATACCCATTGTAATAGCAGCATCACCAAAATATCCATCTAGTTTTGTACCAATATCAAGTCCCAAAACATCACCATCAATTAAACGATAATCTGTTGGAACTCCATGGATAACAACTTCATTCAGAGAGGTACATACAGAAGCTGGAAAACCATATAACCCTTTGAACGATGGAATAGCACCTAATTCTCTAATATAGGCTTCACCCATAGCATCAACCTCTTTAAGAGTCATACCACTTTTAACATTTTCTCTAAGATAATTTAATGTTTTACCAACAATCTCACCAGCCTTTTGAAGCTTGGTGATTTCGTTAGGTTTACGAAGTGCAATAGCCATTAAAGACCTACATTCCCTAAAGTTTCATATTGGTTCATAGTTCTTTGTGCTTCTATTTTACGCATTGTATCAAGAGCCACTTGCACAACAATTAAAACAGCTGTTCCACCAAAATAGAACGATGCTCCAAGACTATTAATCAATATAAATGGTAAAGTTGATATTATTGCCAGATATAAAGAACCTGAAGTGGTTAATCTACTAGCTACTTCATTTAAAAACTCTTTAGTATGTTCTCCAGGTCTTACCCCTGGAATAAATCCACCTTGTCGTTTTAAATTATCTGAAATATCTTTAGCATTAAATGCAATTGATGCATAGAAAAATGCAAAGAATATAATCATAGTAAATGTAACTATATTAAAAACAACTCCACCTGGAGCCAAAGTATCAGCAATCGCTGTCATCATTGGATTTGTACTTGACTGTAACATAGTTAATGGAAACATCAAAACAGCAGAGGCAAAAATAGGAGGAATAACACCTGAAAGGTTAATTTTCACAGGAATATAGTTCATTACTCTTTTATGTTGATTTTGCATAATTATTTTTCGAGAATATGAGATAGGTACTCTTCTCTCACCAAGTTCAATATATATGATTACAAATATAGTTAAAAGTATAATTGCTAAAATAGCTAAAACGAGTATAAAGTTCATCTCTCCAGCATTTACAGCTCTAATTGTATTAGATATAGCCGATGGAATTCCAGATACAATACCAGCAAAGATAATTAATGATATACCATTACCTATACCTTTTTGCGTAATCTGTTCACCAATCCACATAAGAAGCATTGTTCCAGTAAGCATAGAGAATGTAGCTAATATAGTAAATGTAGTAGAGTCAATCATAATAGCACTTTGCCCATTTTGTCCTGTCATACTTTGAAGTCCCATAGATACACCAATAGCTTGTATTATAGTAATAAAAATAGTGAAATAACGAATGATTTGCATATATTTTTGCATACCATCTCTCTCTTTTTTCATTTGACCAAGAGTTGGAAAAGTAGCTGCAAGAAGTTCCATTACGATTGAGGCTGTAATATAAGGCATAATACCTAAGGAGATAATACTAAGTCTTTTGATAGCGTTTCCACTAAACATATTTGCTAATCCCAAGGCATTGTTGGTGTTGTTATCAAAAAACTCTTTGATAACTCCCATATCAACACCTGGTGTTGGGATATAAGCTAAAACTCTATAAGCAAAAAGAAATCCTAGAGTTACTAGTATCTTTTGAGTTAAAGCATTACCCATCTTATTTTCCGCTTGTTGTAACAGCTTCGTCTTTAATTTTAGATGCTAAATCTTTTGCACTAGCACCTATCAATTTGACTCTAGTTACTGTTTTACCAAGCTTATGAATTGATTTAATACTCTCTAAAGTAATCTCATCAAGCTCTGCTATGGCTTTAATTTTTTCTACATTAATAACATAAGGTTTTTCAACTTTAGATGTAAAACCGATTTTAGGAAGTCTTTTATAAAGTGGCATTTGACCACCTTCAAAACCTCTTTTTCGACTATAACCTGTTCTTGATTTTTGACCTTTGTTACCACGACCTGCTGTTTTACCAGTTCCAGAACCTTGACCACGACCTACTCTTTTTCTATTACGAGTTGAACCGGGTGCTGGTTGTAAGTTATGTAATGACATACCTACTCCTTACGCTTTAATTCTTGTAAGTGCTTGGATTGTAGCTCTTACTAAGTTATTTGGGTTGTTTGAACCAATAGATTTAGTTAAAATATCTTTAATACCAGCTAACTCTATAACAGGTCTAGCAGCACCACCAGCAATAACACCAGTACCTTCTGATGCTGGTCTAAGTACTACACGACTTGCATTAAACTTGTGTTCAATATCGTGAGCAATAGTTGTACCTTTGATATTAACTGTTACAAGGTTTTTAAACGCATCATCAACTGCTTTTTTGATAGCATCAGGAACTTCTTTAGACTTACCAAATCCATAACCTACTGTACCATTTTTATCACCAATAACAACTAGAGCAGTAAATCTAAATCTTCTACCACCCTTTACAACTTTAGTAACTCTACCAATGTTTACAATTGCTTCTTCAAAATCTTCTCTATTAATATTTTCCATTCATGTGTCCTTAAAACTTAATGCCAGATTCTCTAAGAGCATCTGCAAAAGATGCAACAACACCGTGATAAAGATAACCATTTCTATCAAAAACAACATTTTCAATATTTTTAGAAGATAACTCTTTAGCAAACTCTTTAGCTACAGTTTTTGCATCTTCACGATTAGCTTTAAGACCTAGTTTTCTTCCATCAACTGATGCAAGAGTAGTACCTTCTGTATCATTAACAACTTGAGCATAAATATGCTTGTTTGATTTAAAGATAGTTAATCTTGGAGTATCAACTGTACCAAATATATTAGCTCTAACTCTAGCTTTTCTTTGAGAACGAAGTCTATTTTTTCTTTTTTGAATACTTTTTAACATATACTACCCCTACTTCCCAGCTGCTTTACCAGCTTTTCTGACAATAACTTCATCAGTATACTTAACACCCTTACCTTTATATGGCTCTGGTGGTCTAAAGTCTCTAATCTCTGCTGCTGCTTGACCTACTACTTGTTTATCACTACCTTTAATTGTAATGATGTTTTTAACAACAGTAATATCAAGACCATCTGGAATATCAAAATTAATATCATGAGAATGACCCAATTGAAGATTTAATACTTTACCTGAAACAGATGCTCTATAACCAACACCATTGATTTCTAAAGATTTTTCAAAACCTTTATCAAGTCCAATAATGATATTATTAAATAAAGCTCTATAAGTTCCCCAGTATGCTGAACTATCTTTATCTTCACCATTTCTAGTAAATGTTACTTCACTACCATCAACAGAGATACCAACTCTTCCGTGAGTCTCTAATCTTTTTTCTAAGTTTCCTTTTTTAGCAACAACTACAGTACCATCTACTGATACTTCAATTCCACTTGCTACTGCAACAGGTCGTTTTCCTACTCTAGACATAAACTACCTCCTTACCAAATACTACAGATAACTTCGCCACCAATTCCACGCTTAAACGCTTCATCATTAGGAAGTATACCTTGATTTGTAGAAACAACTAGTGTTCCATAACCATTTTTAAATGTTCTAATAGCATCTTTAGCTTGGTGAACTCGTCTACCTGGCTTAGAGATTTTTTTCATCTCATTAATTACACTAGAACCATTATCATCATATTTTAAAACAACTTTAATTGTTTTTTTAACGCCATCTTCTTTTACTTTGAAACTTTCAAGGTAACCCTTCTCTACAAGAATAGAAACAATTGCTTCAATACTTTTTGAGTGTAAAAGTGTTGTTACATCCAATTTTCTTTGTGCAGCGTTTCTTATTCGAGTAAGAGAGTCTGCAATCATATCTGTCATCATCTGTTAATCCTTCAACTACCAGCTTGCTTTTCGCATGCCTGGAATAAGACCTTCATTGGCCATCTTTCTTAAACAGATACGGCAAATACCGAAATCTCTGTAAACTGAATGTGGTCTACCACAAATCGAACATCTAGTATAAGCTCTAACAGCAAATTTAGGTTTTCGCTGTTGTTTGTTAATCATTGACTTCTTAGCCATTATTTTCTCCCTTTAGCGAAAGGCATACCCAACTTCTCTAAAAGAGTAAATGCCTGTTTATCATCTTGTACATTTGTTACAATTGTAATATTCATACCATGTGTTTTAATAATTTTGTCATATACAACTTCAGGGAACATTAACTGCTCTTGAAGACCGAAGTTATAACTTCCTCTACCATCAAATCCTTTGCGTGGAACACCTCTAAAATCTTTTACTCTAGGAAGTGCAATTGATACAAGTTTATCAAAGAAGTTATACATATTTTCACCTCTAAGAGTTACTTTAATACCACTTGGTGCACCTTCTCTTGCTTTAAATCCAGCAACAGATTTTTTAGCCATAACAATAACAGCTTTTTGTCCAGCAATTAGAGAGATAGTATCAGCCATATTTTGAGTAAGTTTATTATCTTTACCCTCTTCACCGATACCTACACTAATAACTATTTTTTCTAACTTTGGAGTTTGCATTGCATTAGCAATAGCACAATCCTCTCTAAGTGCAGGAACTATATCTAAATATTTTTGCTTCATTCTGCTCATAAGATTAGTCCTCTACTTTTTTAACATTTGAGATATGGATAGGCATCTCTTTAGAATCAAATCCACCCTCTTTATTTGCTTCACTTGGTTTAACAGCTTTCTTTGCTATTTTACAACCTGCAACAATTACAGCTTGTTTTTTAGTAAGAACTCTAAGAACTTCTGCTGTTGTACCTTTATCATCACCAGCGATAACTTGAACTTTATCACCTTTTTTGATTTTCATCTTTATTGCCATTACCATACCTCCGGTGCAAGTGATACAATTTTCATAAAACCTGCATATCTTGTTTCACGACTTACAGGGCCAAAGATACGAGTACCAATAGGCTCTTTTTTATCATCTATAATAACAGCTGCATTATCATCAAAACGAATTAATGAACCATTTTCTCGCTGAAGTTCTTTTCTTGTTCTAACAACAACAGCTTTAATAACTTTTCCCTTTTTAACTTTACCATTAGGAAGAGCTTTTTTTACAGAAGCAACAATAATATCACCTACTGATGCATATCTTCTTTTAGAACCACCAAGAACTTTAATACACATAATCTCTTTTGCACCACTATTATCTGCAACATTTAATCTTGTAAAACTTTGTATCATTACACCTCTCCTCTTTTTACAATTTGAAGAAGTCTAAAGTTTTTTGTTTTAGATAAAGGTCTACACTCAATAGCTGTAACTGTATCACCTACAAGAATATCATTTTTTTCATCATGAATAAGATATTTTTTAAATCTTCTTACAGTTTTGTGATATCTTGGGTGAAGAACTCTTCTCTCCACTAAAACAGTTGCTGTCTTATCACCAGATTTTGTAACTACTGTACCAGTTATTTGTCTTTTTGGCATATTAACCCTTTACTTAGAACGAACAGCAGTTAATACTGTTTGAATTCTTGCGATATCTTTTTTGGCAACTCTTAACTCTGTAGTGTTAGTTAGTTGCATAGTCTTTTGTTTTGCTTTCAGTGTAAAAAGCCCTATCTTTTTTTCTTTTAATAATTCAAGAAGTTCAGCTTCTGTCTTACTTGCAATATCAGTATAATTCATTACTATCCTTTGCAGTTATAATTTTTGTTTTAAAAGGTAATTTATGTTTTGCAAGAGTTAATGCTTCTCTAGCTAACTCTTCCTCAACTCCAGCCATTTCAAAAATAATTCTACCTGGCTTAATATTCATTACCCATCTATCAACAGCACCTTTACCTTTACCCATTCTTGTTTCAAGTGGTTTAGCAGTAAGAGGCTTATCTGGGAAAACTCTAATCCAAGTTTTACCTGTTCTATTGATTTTTCTAGTCATTGAAATTCTTGAAGCTTCAATTTGTCGTGAGTCAATTCTTCCAGCTTCAGTTGCTTTTAGTGCAATATCACCAAATTCAATCTTATTACCTCTAAAAGATTTACCTCTATTACGACCTTTCATCTGCTTTCGCCATTTTGTTCTTTTAGGCATCAACATAACTATTCACCTCTTCTTCTTGATGGTTTTCTTCCACCTCGTTCTTTTTTCTCTTCTTTTGGCTCTGCTTGAATACCTTTTTGAAGAACTTCACCTTTAAAAATCCATACTTTAATACCTACAATTCCGTAAGTAGTATGAGCTTCTGCGAAACCATAATCAATTTTTGCTCTAAGTGTATGCAAAGGAACTCTTCCCTCTAAATACCACTCTGTTCTAGCCATTTCAGCACCACCAAGTCTACCAGCAACAGATATTTTAATACCTTTTGCTCCAGATTTTAATGCACCTTGAATAACTTTTTTCATAGCTCTTCTAAATGCTGTTCTTCTCTCAAGTTGAGTTGCAACATTTTCAGCAGCTAATTGAGCAGAAGCTTGTGGTCGTTTCTCTTCTTTGATATTAATATTTACATCTTTACCAAGCATTTTGATTAAAGTTGCTTTCAATTTTTCAATATCTGCACCTTTTTTACCAATAATAATACCAGGTCTAGCTGTCACAATATTAATTCTTAATTTCTTAACTGTTCTTTCAATAATGATGTTAGATACACCAGCATAAAAAAGCTCTTTTTTAAGAAATTTTCTAATTTTATAATCTTCAGCAATAAATCCTGCTGTTCTATCTTTAGCTGGAAACCATCTTGATTCCCAGTTTCTGTTTATTCCTAGTCTAAGACCTATTGGATTAACTTTTTGACCCATAGTTATGCACCCTTCTTAGTAGTTTTTTCTTCATTAGTAGGTTCTGCTACTTCTACCAAGATATGAGCAGTAGGTTTAAGAATTCTACTAGCAGTTCCTCTAGCTCTTGGTCTCCATCTTTTCATTACTGCTGCTTTATCTACTCTACAACTTGTAATTACAACTTCTTCTGGTTCAAAGTCACCATTAGCTACTGCTGAAGCTATAACTTTAGAAATAATTCCTGCTGCTTTATTTGGCATAAACTCAAGACTAGCAAGTGCAAGTTCAGCGTTCATTCCTTGTACTTCTCTAGCTATTAATCTAGCCTTATTAGGTGATACTCTTACGAATTTCAATAATGCTCTACTCATCATTCACCCTTAACCTATTTTCTTTTGAACTGAGCCTTTATGACCCTTAAATGTTCTAGTTGGTGCAAATTCACCTAATTTATAACCTACATGATTTTCAGTTATAAATACTGGTATAAATTGTCTACCATTATGTACATTGATTGTTAACCCAATAAACTCTGGAAAAATCACAGAGCGTCTTGACCAAGTTTTGATAGGTTTATTAGACCCCTCTTCTTTTGCTGTTAACACTTTTTTCATTAGGTGACCATCAATAAATGGACCTTTTTTCGTCGATCTAGCCATCTTAGCCCCTTATTTCTTACGCTTAGTGATAATAAGTCTATCACTTGATTGTTTCTTACGAGTTTTATAACCTTTAGTTGGCATACCCCATGGAGATACAGGATGTCGACCAGAGTTAGTTTTACCTTCACCACCACCGTGTGGGTGATCAATAGGGTTCATTGCAGAACCTCTAGTTTGTGGTCTTTTTCCAAGGTGTCTACTTCTACCAGCTTTACCAATAACGATGTTAGAAAAATCTTCGTTACCAACAGTACCGATAGTTGCAAGACATTCACCTAAGATATATCTCATTTCACTAGAAGGCATTCTAAGAGATACATATTTGCCATCTCTACCCATAATCTGTGCATATCCACCAGCTGAACGGGCAAATTTACCACCTTGACCTGGGTTAAGTTCAATATTATGAACCAAAGTACCAACAGGGATAGACTTTAATTTCATTGCATTACCAGTTTTAATATCAAGACCAGCTTCTGCAGACATAATTTTATCGCCTACTTTAAGACCTTTTGGTTGAAGAACATATCTTCTATCACCATCAATATATTTAACTAAACAAATTCTACAGTTTCTATACGGGTCATACTCAATAGTTGCCACCGTACCTTCAACATTAAATTTATTTCTTTTAAAATCTATAATTCTATATAGTTTTTTTGCACCTGCTTGTCTATGTCTTGAAGTAATTCTACCATTAGAGTTTCTACCTGCGTGAGCTGGAAGTTTTTTAAGGAGACTTCTTACACTTGCTTTAGCAGTGATATCACCACTATCCAAGTTAGTCATATAACGACGCGAAGGTGTGGTTGGTTTATATGTTTTAATTGCCATCTACTCTCCTTATACCGCTAAACTTTCAATTTTTGCATCTTCAGGAAGCTTGACATAAAATTTCTTCATATCAGGTCTTTTTCCTTCGATACCTTTAAATCTCTTAACTTTCCCATTTACTCTCATAGAATTAACACGCAATGGATTAATTCCAAAGAATTCTTTGAAAACTTGTTTAAGAGCATTTTTTGTCATTCTTGGCGTTGTTTGAACTACGATGACACCATCTTCTTGAAGCTCAATAGTCTTCTCTGTGTACATAATTGATTTAATATCTGTAATATCTGCCATCTTAACTCTCTTTTGTCAATTTTTCCCAAACAGCTTTTTCTATCACGATTGAGTGATATGCAGCTGCAAGGTATGCATTTAGTTCATTTGCTTCTATTAAATAGGCGTTTTGTATGTTTCTAAATGCTAAGAATGTATTATTATCAATTAACTCTTTAATAACTAATACATCTCTTTGCTCTAAAGAATTTACAAATGCTGAAGCATCTTTAGTTTTTCCAGATTCAATTTCAACGCTATCTATAACAAATACTCTATCATTAGCTACTTTTTCTGCAATTGCATGATGAAGTGCTAATTTTTTCTGTTTTTTGTTAACTTTTTGATTATAGTTCTTATCAGTACTAGGACCAAATGCAACACCACCACCAACAAATATTGGAGAACGAAGAGAACCTGCTCTAGCTCTACCGCCACCTTTTTGAGCCCATGGTTTTTTACCACCACCTCTAACTGCTGAACGATTCTTGGTTTGAGCAGTATTAGCTCTTAAACCTGATGCATACGCTTTACAATAAAGATAAAGGTTGTGAGGGTGAACTTCTAAAAATGATTTTGGAAGCTCTTCTGTTTTTACTACTACTGTGTTACTCATTTAACAATCCTTACCAATCCTCTAGCACCATTGTGACCAGGAATTGAACCTTTTAATACTAAGACACCATTTTCGGCATCAAATGATAATACATCATTTTTAACAGTTACTTTTGTGTTACCATATTGTCCAGGCATTTTCTTACCTTTTTGAACACGACCAGGCCATTCAGCATTACCAATTGAACCAATTCTTCTACCAAATCTATGACCGTGTGAACCAGGTCCACCACTAAAGTTATGTCGTTTCATACCACCAGAAAAACCTCTACCCTTAGTATTAAGAGAAGTTTTTACAGATGAAGCGTCACTTAATAGAGATAAGTTTAAATCACCAATTTCTGTACCTTCAGCTACTTCAATAGTCATAAACTTATTAAAGTCATTAGATATATCAAACTTTTTCTGTTGACCCTCTATGCTTTTATTTAATTTTTTACTGCTATTGTAAGCTACAAGTGCTTTACCATCTTCACGAACTTCACATACTTTAGTTTCAATAACTTTAAGAAGTGTAACAGGAACACTTGGTACTGTAACAGTTCTGCTCATACCAATTTTTTCTATAATAAATTCCATCATTTACTCCTTATTTATCCATTGAACGAATTTCTACTTCAATTTCAGGTGCTAAATCCAATTTCATAAGTGAATCTATAGTATCTGAAGTAGCAGAAATAATGTCAAGCATTCTTCCATGAATTCTAATCTCAAACTGCTCTCTAGCATCTTTATTAACATGCGGAGATTTAAGTACAGTATATCTTTTCATTTTAGTAGGCATAGGGATAGGGCCTCTAATTTCTGCACCCGTTCTCTTTACTGCATCAACGATAGCAGCAACTGACCTGTCTAAGACACGATGATCATAAGCTTTAAGCTTTAATCTAATTTTTTCCATTTTTACCCTTATAAAGAACTCGTTAGTTTTACCTAACATAAATTTGTTGGTCGCGTATTATATCGAACTTAACTTTTAATACAGATACTATTTTAGATAAATACTTCCTTTTTAAAAGGATAAATCATAGGGATTATAAATAATATCAATTAACTCTGTTTAAGATAAATATATATATAATTCTCAAATGATTAAAATAGATAAAAAACACCATAAAGTTCAAAAAGAGTTTCTGATATTAGCATCAAAAAACTCTTTTATGTCGGCAGTTGGATTAATTGTAAGTATGGTTGTACTCATATCGGCATTTTGGAATGTAAATAATAGAATATTATTAATAATATGGTTTGCTACTATTCTATTGGCTTTAATATCAAGGTCTATTTTAGCAAAATTATTTTTAGAACAAAAGTTAAAAATTAGTCTAAATAAAGTAAAAATATATTTTCAATCTTATACTATAATATCTGCACTCTTTTTGAGTATTGGAATTATTATGTTGATACCTATCCATCTTCCATTTCATCAATCAATATTAGCTATTATTGTTGCTGGAATATCTGCTGGTGCTGTGATGAGTCTATCTCAATATAAAGGTATGATATACTCTTATATTATAATTATAATGCTACCTTTTATATATATGACATATATTCAAAACACAGGAATACATATATTTATAACTCTCTTATTAATTATTTTTATGGTTACACTATTAATTTTTGCAACAAAATATAATAATTATTTTACACAATCAATAATATCAAATATTATTTTAGAACAAACAACTAAAGAGTTGAAATTATCAGAACAAAATTTTATATCTATTTTTAAAGAAGTTCCCATAGGAATATTTACTTATAATCAAGATTTGATAATCCAAGAAGTCAATCAAACTTTTGCATCTAATTTAGGGACTACAATTGAAAAGCTTATTAATTTAGATATGAATGAATTTAAAGAGAACTATTTCTATGAAGCATTAAAAAAAACAATAAAAGGTGAAAAAGGTTTTTATGAAGGTATATATCATAATAATTTCAATAAAGATGATATTTGGATAAGTATGAAAACTATACCATTATATGACATAAATAATAATATAAAAGGTGGTATTGGAATAAGTGAAGATATTACTACTAGAGTTCAAGCAGAGAGAAAAATTAGAAATCAAGCATTTTCAGATAGCCTAACAGGTTTAGCAAATAGATTAACATTATATACATCTTTAGAGCAACATATATATATATTAAATGATACAAATAGGTTTGCTGGAATTATATTTATGGATATTGATGGATTTAAGACTATAAATGACTCTTTAGGACATCATATTGGAGATGAAGTATTAAAAATAATTTCAAAAAGATTATCTTCTATAATATCTAAAGATGATGTTTTGGCAAGATTAGGTGGAGATGAATTTGTTGTTTTAATATCAGACTTGGGTGATAAAGAGCTTTTAGCTAATCACCATTCAAATGAGATAGCAAATAAAATACATAATATTATTAAAGAGCCTATTAATGTAGAAGAGCATATACTAAATTTAACTATAAGTATAGGTATAAATATTATCAGTACAAAAAATAAAGATATTAATAGTATTTTAAAAAATGCAGATATTGCAATGTATAAAGCCAAAGAGTCTGGAAGAAATACAACTTGTTTTTTTGAGAAATCTATGAGTAAAAATATTAACCAACAACTTCTATTAAATAACGAATTAAGAGATGGAATTAAAAATAACGAATTTGAATTATATTATCAACCTATCGCAAATACTAATAATCTAAAGATAGTATCTTGTGAAGCTTTAATTAGATGGAATCACCCAACTCGTGGAGTAGTATTTCCAGATGATTTTATACCTTATGCAGAAGAGAGTGGGTTAATTTTACAAATTGGTAACTGGGTAATCGAAAGAGTATGTATTGATTATGCTGATTTGAAAGAGTATGTAGATAGTATAGCTATAAATATAAGTGCTAAACAATTTAATAAAAATACTTTTTTAGATGATATTATAAATATTACAGAAAAATATAATATAAATCCAAAAGTATTAAAGTTAGAGTTGACAGAGTCTGTGGTTATTGATAATTTTAAATCTACACTGAATAAAATGATTTTTCTAAAATCTTATGGTTTTGCACTATCAATGGACGACTTTGGTACAGGATATACATCTTTATCTTATGTCAAAAACTTACCATTTGATTATTTAAAAATAGACCGTAGTTTTATACAAAATGTATTAGTTAATGAAGATGATGCATCTCTAGTTAGAATTATTCTAAGTATCTCAAATCAATTTAACTTTTTTGTAATAGCTGAAGGAGTTGAGACGAATGAGCATATAGAATTTTTAAATTCTCTAAATTGTGATTACATTCAAGGATATGTACTCTCTAAACCTATTCCAAAATCAAAATTTCAAGAGCTTGTTTACAACAACAATCTAAATATAAAGGAAAAAGAATGAAAATATTAATTATAGGAATTACTTTAATAATGACTCTTTTATGGTCTGATGAGGTTACAGCAACTGTAAATCAAGAGATTATTACCAAAGGTACACAGATAGAATTAACGCTAAAAGCAACAGGTAAAAATATAAAATTTCCAGATATACAATCTATTGGTGATTATAATATTCAAAGTACATCAAATATGAGCCAATCTTCGGTTAAAATTATTAATGGAGATGTTAAAAAAGAGATTTCGACTAAAAGAATATTATCTTTTACTCCAGATAAAAATATGACAATTCCATCTTTTAAAATAGATATAGATGGTAAAATATTTACAACTAAGCCTATTGATATTACTGTAAATAAAGTAAATTCTTATACTCCAACAGGAACAGAAAAATTTACACTTCAAATGAATAGTAATAAAAAAGAGGTATTTGTAGGTGAACCTTTTTTAGTTTCAATAGATTTTAGTCAATTAAAAAATGCTGATTTAATGGATTTCCGTTCTCAACAACCAAATTTTAAAGGGTGTATATCAAAAGAGATAAAAGGTGAACAAACTTTTCAGAAAGGTCAATATCTCATACATAGATTTAGATATGTTTTAACTCCAACAATAGAAAATAATTTAACAATAGAACCTATTATCGCAAAAGTAGCAGAGAGAAGTAGAGCTAGAGATAATTTCTTTGGAAGTATATTTGATAAACCGAAATGGAGTCAAATAATATCTAACTCATTAAATGTTAATATTAAAAAGCCTATTAAAGAGACAGACCTCATCGGAGATTTTAAACTTACTCAGAATATAGATAATAATAGAGTAAAAGCAAATAAACCTGTAAATATCACTATTAATATATCAGGAGAGGGAAGTTTAGAGAATTTTGATAACTTGAACTATGAAATAGATGGAGTAACAATATATAGTGATGATGCAAAAGTAACAACTCAATTAAAAGGAGAGAGTGTAATTAGTAATTATACAAAAAAGTTTGTATTTATTAGTGACCACAACTTTACCATACCTAGCAAATCATTTTCTGCATTTAATTTTAAAACTAATGAGATATATGACATTAACATAGATAGTTATGATATTAGTGTAAAAGGAACTCCAAAAGATAATCCAGTATTAGTTCATAAAAATATTACATCATCAAATTCAACTATCTCAAATACTAAACCATCTATAAATAATCAAACTGTAAATAGTGAAAGTAATATTAAAATATGGATGTTATTATCATTTATTGCAGGTGTCATATTAACTACAATAACTCTAAAATTTAATCAAATAAAGAGTTTTAAATTTAAATCAAGTCCATATAAGGATTCTGAAGCTTTAAAGATTTTATATCCACATATTAACAACAATAAAGAAGTTGAAGATATGGTCAGAGATTTATATGCAAAAAAGAGTGGAGATAAAGATATAAAAATAGATAAAAAGAGGTTAAAAGAGTTAATCAATAGATATATATAAACTATATTGTCCCATCTAAAATTGGGACAAAATGACAAAACTCTAAATTTTCTTTAAAAATTTTACCTCTCTTTTTGGTAAATCTAGTAATTATCTCTTTCGAGCCTACTTGAATTGGAGCAACTAATATGCCACCTTCTGCAAGTTGTTCAAATATAGATGGTGATATTTCATCAGCAGTAGCAGAGAATAATATTCTATCAAAAGGCCCAAAACTCTTCCAACCCCTCTGTCCATCATCAAATCTAGTAAATATATGATTAATCTTTAAATCAGAAAATCTAGTTTTTGCTTCTCTTAAAAGTATCTCAATTCTCTCTATTGTAAATACTCTACGACAGAGTCTGGATAATACAACAGCTTGATAACCACTTCCACAACCTATCTCTAAAACACTATCAGCCCCTTCTAGTTTTAAATATTGGGTCATTTTAGCAACAGTCAAAGGTGAACTTATCCATTGACTAGCAGATATAGGGAGAGCGTCTAATTTATATGCCACAGGTGCAAATCCTATGGGAACAAAAATATCTCTCTCAACACTTAGTAAAGCATCATATACACAAGGGTCTAACGGAAACTGCATATCTATATCATTAACCATTTTTTGTAGTTTTGGAGAGCTATTCATATTTTTTAATCTCGTTTCTTTCTCTTTTTAATAGTAAATAATATTATATCAAATTTATCATTAAATTTATTTTATATAAATTACGATACAATAGGATTTAAAAATAGAAGTTGGTATATTATGGAATTAAAAATAAAGAAATCTGTTGCAACTTTATTAGCTCATATTATTAAAATTGATGATAGAGATATAGATAAAGAAGCACCTCTTTTTTGTAAATTAATGGGCAATTCATTTGATTGTAGTGAGGAAGAGGCAAAAGACTTTTTAACTACTATCGTAAAAGAAGATTATGATTTAGATAAACACTTAGATATTATCAATGACGCTTTATGTCATGATAGATTAAGTAAAATGCACCTATTAGAGCAGGTAAATCATATTATATATTCTGATAAAATCACACCTAGAGATTATGAAGAGTTTGAAAAAATAAAAGATAGATTATTTATATGTAAAAATAAGGATAAAGATGAAATTTAGTGGTAAAAATGTTTTAATAACAGGTGCAAGTAGAGGAATTGGAGCAGAAATTGCTAAAAGTTTGGCAAATATGGGTCTTAGAGTTTGGATTAATTATAGAAGTGGTGAGAGTGAAGCTAATGCTATAAAAGATGAAATTATATCAAATGGTGGTGATGCTGAAGTTATTCCTTTTGATGTAAGTGATGAAAAAGCTTTTGGTGGAGCGATAAAAGAGATAGTTTCAAAAGATGGTGAACTTAGTTATTTAGTAAATAATGCAGGAATTACAAGAGATAAATTAGCTATTCGTATGAAAGAGGATGATTTTATGGCAGTAATAGAAGCTAATCTAAAATCATCATTTATAGGGTGTAGAGATGCATTAAAAGTTATGAGTAAAAAAAGATTTGGTGCTGTTGTTAATATTGCATCTATTGTTGGACAAACTGGGAATATGGGACAAACTAACTACTCTGCTAGTAAAGGTGGAACTATTGCAATGACAAAATCATTTGCACAAGAGGGAGCTAGTAGAGGTATTAGATTTAATGTGATTACTCCTGGATTTATTGCTACTGATATGACAAATGGATTAAAAGATGAGATAAAAGATAGCTTTACTGCAAGAATTCCTTTAGGTAGATTTGGAAATCCTAAAGAGATTGCTGATGGTGTTGCATTCTTACTGTCAGACCACTCAAGCTATATTACAGGTGAAACTCTAAAAATTAATGGTGGGATGTTAATGTAAATGTCTCCTAGAATTTTACTTCTTGAAGATGATAAGTTATTTAATGAAACACTTCAAGACTTTTTAGATGAAGAGGGGTATCAAGTCCATTCAGCACTTGACCCATATACAGCTTTAGATTTGACTTATCATTACAATTTTGAATTATATCTTTTTGATGTAAATTTACCTTATGAGAGTGGATTTGATTTATTAAAGAAGTTAAGAGATAGTGGAGATAATACACCAACAATTTTTTTAACTTCAAGAGATGATAAGAGTTCACTAAAAGAGGGTTTTCTTGTTGGTGCTGATGACTATATTAAAAAACCAGTTGATTTAGATGAGCTGACCATTCGTATAGATGCTATATTAAGAAGATTGACAAGAACTAAAGATATAAAAATAGAAGATTTTAATATCAATACCTTAGAAAAAAAGATTTATAAAAATAATATAGAAATATCTGTATCAAAAAAGGTTATAGAACTTTTAATTTTATTTATATCTGCAAACAAGCAAGTAGTTTTATTAGACGAAATAAAAAACACTTTATGGACAACAAGCCAAGAGTCTAGTGATGGTTCAATTCGAGTATATATTACACAACTAAAAAAACTTTTCCCAAATAATATAGAAAACTTAAGAGGTATTGGATATAGGTTCACCTATTAGATGAAATTAAAAAAAGATATACTTATTGCTACTATTTTATATTTTTCTACTGTTTTAATACTCTTAAGTGCCGTATATTGGTTTATGTTAAATAATGGATTTACTCAACAAAATTTTTTAATATCAGCAGGAGGTGTATTAATTGTCTCTATCGGTTGGGGATATATACTATCAAATGAAATCTTAGCACCTAAACAAGAGATGGACGAAAAACTATTACATATTACAAAAGATATTATACACGAATTGAATATACCATTAGCAACAATTACAGCAAATACATCTATGATAAAAAAATCAAATCAAAACAGTGACAAGACACTTAAACGGCTCAATAGAATAGAGAATTCATCTATTCGTCTAAAAAAATTATATAATGAGTTAGTTTATAGTATAAATCGAGAGATAAAATTAATTCCAAAAGAAGAGATATATCTAAAAGAGATTATTGAAGAGAGAGTAGAGATATTAGACTCTTTTAATAGAAATAAATTTGAATTAGATATATGTAATATAATATTAGAAGTTGACAAAATTGGTTTTGAACAGATGATAGATAATATACTAAATAATGCAATGAAATATAGCGATAAAAATTCAACTATAACAATAAAAACTGATGATTATAATCTACTGATTATAGATAAAGGTATAGGTATAGATGAATCACAATTAGTTCAAATTTTTGAAAGATATTATCAAATAAATAAAGATAAAGATGGTGAGGGAATAGGATTAAATCTCGTGAAAAGATATTGTGATGAGATGAAAATAGAGATTAAAATTAAATCCCAAAAAAATATAGGTACAACTATTATTTTGGGATTAGATAGAGTTATTAAGGACGGATAATCTCAATAATTGCATCTCTTCGTATCTTTTGAAAATACTCTTTTATGGTCTTTGTTTGTTGCTCTCGTCTCCAAGCAGCAGCTACTTTATATTGAACTTGACTAAATGGTTTAATCTCTCCAACACCATGTCCATCTACTCTAAATACAACAAATCTACTACCATTATTAAATATTGAAGTATAAGAACCTATTGGAACATCCATAAATATTGACATAAGTTGAGGAGTTAACTCTTCACCTGAATATGTAATATCACCCTCTTTAATAAACTTCTTATTTGAAGAGTTCTTTAAAAATGATAATAGATGTTTTTTGGACTTTGCACTATATTGTGTAGCTGTAATACTAGAAGGAAGTTTAAACATATCTGGATGTTTTTTATAATAAAGTTTTAATTCATCAGTGCTAGGAGTTGGTATAATTTTAGCAATTTTAAGTCTAAAGAATTTTTGCTTTTTCAAACTAGTCTCAATTTGGTCTCTAAATTTATTCCAAGGCATACCCTGCTTTTTCAGCTCTTTCTGCATCTTTTTAACAGTAAGATTATTTTTCTTAGCAATTTTACTAATTCTCAAATCAATTTCATCTTCAGTAATATTAATACCTTTCATAGAGGCTTTCTGTAGACGATTATCAATCAACATATCTTGAGCTTTACTCTTAGATACATTCATTTGAGTCTGTACAGCTTTAACTTCTGCCGTAGTAATAGGTTCACCTTCAACAACTATGGCAATAGCATTAATCATTTTAGCTTGTGAGATAGCTACTAGAAGAGACATAATAATAAATATTTTTTTCATATAAACCCCATTTTAATCTTAGTTAAACAATTATATCATATTAGATAGATTTATTGTATAATATTACAAAATTAATAATAAACAGGAAAAAAATGATTAAATTTAGAAAATGGATATACCTTGCAATAGTATTAACAGTAATTTATTACATATTTATTAAAAATATATGGATAACACTCAGCATCATAGCTTCTCTTTATGTAGCATTTAGAATATATAAAATATATACAAGAGTTAAACTCATAAAAACAGCAGACTCTAAAGAGTTATTTAAAGAGAGTGAGTTAGGACTTTTTATTGCTTTGGTTGCAAAAGTAGCAAAAGCAGATGGTAGAGTAGATGAGTTAGAAGCACAACTTATTAGTATTATGTTTGATGACATCTCTATGATTTTCCCAGACAAAGAGAAAGTAAGAGGTTTTTTAAAAGATATTTTCAATGAAGAGAAAGAGATAAGCAATAACACTAAAGAGGTAGCAGAAAGATTAAATATATTACTTGGTCGAAGTATATTAAGACGAAAGCAATATATAGAATTTTTAATTCAACTAGCATTTGTAGATAATGGTGTAACTGATGATGAAGACAAAGTTTTACGAATTATTGTGGAAGCTCTAAATATTACACCTGATGATTATGAAGCAATGATGAGTAGATTTGAATCAATGCTCAAAAATAACCAAGAGACAATGAGCATAGAAGAGGCATACAAAATTTTAGGTATAACAAAAGATGATGATATGAATAGTATTAAAAAGATTTACAGAAAACAAGTTCGCCAATACCACCCAGACCTTATAGTATCACAAGGAAAAGATGAAGCATACATAGAAGAGTCAACAGCCAAAATGCAAGAACTTAATCAAGCCTATGATATTGTTAAGGAGGCGAAAAAGAATGGATAAGTTGATTTAAGTATTAGAGAGATGATGAGATTAATTATATTTCTAGTAATATTTAGCTTAACACTTTTTGCAAATAAGCCAAAATTACTACTACTAAAAACCTATAAAAATCAAAATATAGATGGTTGGGTAATGAGTGAAAAACTTGATGGTATTAGAGCTTATTGGAATGGTAGAAATCTTATAAGTCGTGGAGGAAATATTATAAATGCTCCAACATGGTTTATCAAAGATTATCCACCATTTGAGATAGATGGTGAATTATGGACTAAAAGAGGAGATTTTGAAAATATAAGTTCTATTGTGAGAGATAAAATTCCAAGTGATAAATGGAGAGAGATAAAGCATTATATTTTTGAATTTCCCCATAGCAAAGGTAATTTA